>JADHED010000363.1_pt1 | contig 56947 bp, 49 predicted proteins | sample 8952041 | NCBI WGS metagenome assembly JADHED01 (sample SAMN16124423, study PRJNA663239) | bioreactor sludge metagenome | isolation source: sludge (control) | place: India:Bengaluru | collected 2018-09-08 | reverse complement strand
ATTGAATCAACCCGTCATCGACAGCGCAAGCAATTTAATGGGTCCTGAGCCTAGTGGGCTAGGAGCTTCATTAAGTTGGGATTTGGCTCCGCAGAGCCCACGGTTCCCTTCAGCGCTTCAAATGCGAGATCCGTAGCCGCCAACGTTTCGGCAATAATTCTCTCATCATGTGCCAGCGACATAAATTGGTTGTGGTAAGGGTGAAGATAAACACCCCTCTTGAGGCACTCGACAGACCAAGCATAGCCGATCCGAAAGTCAGGGTCTTCGGCAAAGAGGATCTGTGGCATCTCTGCGGGTCCAGTTTGCCGCAATTGGAATCCATGAGCAGCCGCTTGCTGGTCTAATCCTGCACGGAGAGCAGCACCAGCTTCCTTAGTCTTTTCTAGGTAGTCGGTTGTCCGAATTTGATGGAGCGTTTCAATGGCGGCAGCCATAGGCGTCGCGGAAAACCAGAACGATCCGGTTACGAAAATCTCCTGAGCCGCTGCTCGGGCCTTGTCCGACCCGAGCAGGGCTGAGATCGGATAGCCGTTCGCGATCGCTTTGCCGAAACAAGCGAGATCGGGGAGGACTCCCAGCGGCTCCCAACTGCATCCGCGAGCCAAGCGAAAACCAGCACGAACATCGTCAACGATGAGCAGAGCATCATTCTCGTCGCATAGCCGTCGCGCGGTCTGCACATATTTGAGATCAGGTTCGAAGTTGTCTATGAACACTTCGTGCCGGATGGGTGTCGCAAACACCCCAGCGACCTGACCATCATACTGCTTGAAAGCGTCAGCCAAACTCTCCGGATCGTTGTACTCATAATATACGATCGCGGCTCGATCTTCGGGAATGATGCCCGCCGGGCGCGGTGTGCACCATGGTGCGGCGCCGTGGTACGTCCCTTTGGCATAGAGGATGATTTTGCGGTTGCGGTGTGCACGAGCAACGGTCATCGCCATTGTCGTGGCGTCGGTTCCGTTCTTACAGAACATTGCCCAATCCGCGTGAGCAACCTGCGACACAAATGCTTCCGCCAGATCGACCATGATTTCACTCGGACCCGTCATCGTGTCGCCAAGCATTTGTTGCCGACGCGCAGCTTCCTCAATGGGAGCATAGCCGTGGCCGAACAGATTTGGACCGTAAGCACAGACAAAGTCGACGTACGAATTGCCATCCGCATCCCAGATCTTGGCTCCTTCAGCTTGACTGAAGAACTGAGGAAACTCTTCTGGCAGGAGACGCGTCGACTCGTGTCCGTACATACCGTTCGGGATAACCCTGAGAGCTCGCTCCTTTAGCTCCCTCCCCTTTGTGTTCGACCACATTGCCAATCTCCGTCGTTGTTGCGGGATCATTCAGATCCCGGTTTTCGGGCAACGCTCGCGCAAGCCATCTTGATGCATCAGCGAACTACAATTCCAGAAAGTCGGCGAGCTCCTCATAGTTGTGTTGCCAAAGGCTTCCACCCGCCGGGTCTCGCTGGTGGATCGAACGGAAGCCAAGTGCCTGTTGCAGGTGCCGCGGCATTGTCTTCACCAGATCGAGAGGGACTGTGAAGGGATAGGCCTCTTCGGGCACAAGGAAGCCGGCATTGAAAGCCGTTGCAATGACGCGGCGACGAACATCTTTGGAACGGTTCGCCCCTCCCCCATGGACGACTTTTCCTGAGTAGAAGAAAATCGAACCCGCGCTTAGCTCGGCAGGCTTGGTCATGCTTTGGTCAAAAGGTCGGTCATTCTCCCAGGTTTGGCTCCCAGGAATAACCCGCGTTGCCCCGCATTTCTCATTGGTATCGACGAGTGCCAGAAGCGTATTGCAAGTGACCTCGGGCCCATGTGGGCCAAGAGCGCGAAAAAAAGGATAGTTACCGACATCCCGGTGAAGAATTTGAGCTTTCTCACCAGGCATGATCTCGATCGCCTGGGTCGCCTGCACCCAGAAAGTCTGGCTGACACCCTTGAAGACCGCCGACATGTAATCGTGCAAGATCGGCCTCGACAAGAAGCGTTCGCGGTACGTTTTGCTCAGGACAACTACGTTGGTCACTCGTTTGGTGAGATGTCCCCAAAACTCCTTCATGATTTCGTCGCCACCAAGCGATCCCGTGTGATAGTCATAGATATACGGATCGAGTTCCGCATTGACCTGGGCGACTTCGTCGGGCGTCAGCGCGCCTTCCAAAACAACCCCGCCGTCCCGCCAAAAGAGCTCCATGACGGTTTCTACATCCGCTCCGAATGGAAGCGTTGCGAAGTCGACCGCTCTGGCTTCTGCAGTTAACGTCATTCGAGTTGCTCCAAATCTGTTTAGGCTGGCCAGTTGAGGCCGATCTGGGGTTAAGAAGGACGACACCCGATCACGGCGATGGCGCGGATCTCGACGAGGTACTCTGGCCGCGCCAACTCAGTGACGCCGATCGCTGTCCAGGCCGGAAAATCGCTCGCAATGAGCTCGTCCTTGACCTTTACGAAGGCACCGATGTCTCGATGGAAATGCGTATGGAACGTCATTAGATCGACTACATCTGCCAAGCTGGCTCCAGCCGCTTCGAGAACTGTTTGGAGGTTTGCAAACGCGAGGCGAGCCTGATCTTCGGCTCCTCTTCCCGGGGTGCCCGAAGGATCAGTGCCCACTTGACCGGACACCCAGATCATTTCGCCGACCTTCGCCGCTGGCGAGAAATGGAAATCGTCGTGAACAGATTGCATTTGCGGAGGGCAAATGGATTCGCGCCTGAACTTAGTCATGTCTACCTCACAGACACGCGATGTTCGTCACCGATGCAGTTGCACTCGGAGACAGCATCGCAACGGCAAATGGAGCCAATTCGGGAAGTGAATTCAAAGGACCAGATCCGCGAATCGCGAGCGATACGGTTCGCCCGGCGTCAACGAGGGATCATTGAGATCGCTAATGTCGTAACCATAGCTGCTTCCCCCTTCGAGCGGCAGCGGACGGTAATATGCCTGATCACCGTAAAATCGATAAACCAGCGTATGCCTTTCAGGGCACTCCGGAGTGACGGGAGCACCGCCATGAAGGATGCCGGAATGAAATACCAAGGCATCGCCGGGTTCGAGGTCGAAAGTGAAAATATCCCATTTGTCCGGTGACTTTCTCCGCTCGTCTTCGATGTCCGGTAGTCTTGGCCACTCTGTCTCATGCCACAGCGGCATGGTGTGATCTTTGGCATTGTTATAGGATGAGCCATTATACTGGATCGTGCGATGTGACCCCCGCACAAACTCCAATGAATTGGCGGCAGGAATCGGTTCGAACGAAGTCCATATGTTGAGGATCTGCGGCCCATCAAATGCGAAGTATGACGTATCCTGGTGCCATGGAGAACGCCCCCCTAGGCCGCCCTTCTTGATGAAAATCTCTTCACCGTAAAACCACACATGTTTCGAGCCCCAAAGCTCGGCAACCGTTTCTGCGAGACCCAGTTTCCCGATAGCTTCCAGATGTGTCGGGCGATTGGCGTAGTTTCCGTAATCGTTGAAGGTCTCGTACTCCGTACCTGCGAAGGAGTAACCATGCAGTTCGCTAGGGTTGGCGATGCCGACCTCGAACGCTTCACGCATGATCTCGAGCTGCTCCTGCGCGAACAGCCCTCGAAGGACTATCGCACCATCTTTCGCCAAGGCCCGCTTCTGCTCTTCGGAGATTGTCACCATCACATTACCTCTGCCATCCCTTTCATTGGTCACCGTAGCGGATCCCTCCACCAATCACAACATTAAAGCGATATTTATCGATTAATGACGCACGATCTAGATTGCCCGATGTGTCGCTTGGCCTTGTCATATCCTCCTTATTCTCGCCGATGCCTCGATGAATGGTGACGAACCGATCAAAAAGGTGTATCCGACTATTGTCGAGTATGTAGGAACGCAAAAAGGGCAGCAGGAATGAGTGGACTCGTAACACTAGACAGCAAAGATGCTGCCCCTGATGACGTTATTGAGGTCCTGCAGCGGGACGGCGGCGTTATCCTTGCCCACTACCTAGACCCCTCGCGTCTCGAAAGAATGCGCAACGACCTTTTGCCTCTCTTGGAAAGCCAGCCTGTTGGGGAGGATGAATTTTTCGGCAAGCGAACCCGGCGCATTTCGTCGCTCTTCGCAAAAACGCGAGTCAGCGCCGATGTGGTGATGCACCCCCTTTACCAGACTGCGGCTCGCCATTTCGTCTGTGTGCCGCAAGAGCGCTGGTCAGGAGATAACCGGATCGAAGTTACCTGCGACTTGCAGGTCGGGATGGGTCAGGCAATCCAGATCGGGCCTGGCGAAGGCGGACAGGCGTTGCACCGCGACGATGGGGCATTCTTCTGGAGTCGCAGATTCGGGCGCGAAGCTCGCCTGCAAATTATGCTCGCGCTGACCGAGTTCACTGCCCAGAACGGCGGTACAATGGTCATTCCGGGAAGTCATCACTGGGACGACGATCGCAAGCCTCTCGCAAGTGAAGCTATCCCGACAGTGATGGCGGCCGGTTCTGCGCTCTTGTTCTTAGGTGGCGTTTACCATGGTGGTGGCACCAATCGCACGACGGACGAATGGCGAACAGGAGTTACATACTCACTGGACGCCTCATTCGTCCGCCAGGAAGAAAACCATTACCTCGCCCTGACCCCAGAGCTGGTTGCCAGTTATCCGGAACCCGTTCAGCGCCTACTCGGCTGGTCTATGTCAGGACGTGCATTGGGGTGGATCGAGCGCGATGGAATTTTGAGGGACCCCAATTTCCTTGTGAGCTCGAGCCCGGCACCGGAGCGAATTCAAATCTAGGTTTTTAATTCGCCACCAGCGTCAGACTTAAAGCAGGAAATTCATTCCTCCACGTTTCAATCAACGATTGCCCCGCCATCGCTCACAATGGTCTCGCCATGTATGAAGTCTGCATCGTCGGATGCCAGAAACACTGCGAGAGCCGCGATGTCGCCCGGCAGTCCAATACGGCGAGCTGGAATTTTGCTATTCACATATTCGGCACCCTGCTCATTCCCCCAGATGTATTGCGTCATATCGGTTTTGATGAGCCCAGGCGCGATCCCGCAAACACGTATATTTTGCTGCCCCCATTCGAGCGCGAGCACCTTCGTAAGGCCCACAAGTCCATGCTTTGAAGCTACATAGGAACAAGCTTCGTCGATTGCTCGGAAACCAGCGATGGAGGAGACATTGATGATAATTCCAGGTGATCCTTGCCTTTGAAACAACCTGGCAGCTTGCTGTGAAAGCCTGAAGGGCACTTCCAAATTTACCCGCATCACCCTCCGCCAATCCTCAAGCGGATGATCGATGGCAGGTCCATCCGCATCAACCCCCGCATTGTTGATCAAGACGTCAAGCCCACCGAGCTTTGATGCAGCATCGGCGATCAAATTATCAACTGCGTGATCATCAGTCAGTGGAGCACCGATCCCATAGGCGATCGCCCCGCCAACATCGGAGATCTTGGTCGCAGCAATGTCTGAAGCCGCCTGGTCGCGCCCGGTGATTACAACTTTCGCACCCTCCAAACAGGCCTGTCTTGCTATCTCGAAGCCTATCCCTCGGGTGCTACCCGTGATCAGAACCCGCTTGTCCTTGAGCCTATCCACAGCCCCCCCTCTTGAGAAAACCAGTTATCATTATCCGGAGTTATGACGGACCTTGGTCGCCAGCCTGGGTAAGCACAGTTGATCGGTCCACATGTTGGCTAGCGATACGCGCGACAAATCCCATAGCGGCCGCAACAAGCGCGAGAGTTGCGCATGTGGTGACCAGTCCTAGATATCCAGCTTGTTCGATAACGGGCCCTGCCGCGACACCTATTGCCACGCCCGCAATGCCGCCGGCGGCCGGCGCCGCGACGAACAAGCGGCCAGTGCTGTCAACCTTTCGCACTAGCGCGTAGTATGCCGGCTGCGACAAACCCCAGCCCATCGCAAACATCATTGCGCTGGTTATGTAGGCGGCGTTGCCATCCAGATGCATGGCGGCGAAGGCTGCAACAAGAAGGGTCGTCCCCAGACACACAAAGGTGAGGCTAGAGAAGCGGCCACCAAGCCATGCTACCACGGACGCCGTTACAATGCTGGCTAGCGAAATTGCACTGAGAGTCAGACCAATGGTTCCCGGAGGCACGCCTCGCCCCGTTCCGATCCGTTCTATAAAGTACCAAAACCCGAGAATGGCACTGGTGAATAGCGCAAGGGCGAGCAGTGCTATCAGTGCTGGAATGGCTGAACCGGCACCTTCATCTCCAACCGGGATTACGTGGCTCGCTTTTGCTCGGCCTCGTCGAGGCAGCCATTTGCTAGCAACAAGCCCGCTGGCCACGACAATTGCGATTGTGAGGAAGAGGCCCGGGACGCCGTATCTCGGAATTATGAATGCTGCGGAGGGAGCCGTCACTGAAGCTGCCAGCAAGCCCTGGAATCCCACTGATACGCCGTAGTTCCGGTCAGGATTGCTACCATCTCCCAAGCTCGCGAAGGCGGGGATGCCTAACGCGGCCTTGATAATTCCAAGCACTGCAAAAAGCGCGAACACCTGAACAGCGGAGCTGAGGAATGCACCGGCAGCCAACGCAATCAATGCGAAGGTGATCATGAGGCGCGAGAAGGACTTCCAGTCAACGCTACGGACCCAAAGGGGACCAGTTAAGCTACAGATTGTTGCGAAGCCCACGAAGATGGCGCTGATCTGTCCAAGCTGCCTGTCGCTAAACCCATAGGAATCCGCAAACGCACCCAGGATCAACGGCTGCAAATTCACCACCAGCAAATTGAGCCCGCTGATATAGGCGGCAGCTACCACCGCCGACGGAGCATCCAGAGCCGATTGCTTGAATTCCTGATGTTGGCCCACGACACTCCCTCACTCTACCTGAGAGCATGAACCATTCTCAAATTTGGTCAATTAAAATCGATTATGATTTCTGCCCCTTGGGCGCCAATTGGGAATTTTGGGATGAATCGCGGTGTTGGCGCCGACTATTTTTGGACTTTTATCGTTTTACGCTACCTCGAGAGCGCAATTCGTCATACTGCGAAATGGAAGGTGAAACCGAGCGTGCTCTGCGTGACAGCTGAGGCAATGGTTATCAACTTGTCCCGTGCGCGGGGCTAACCTAGGGTTCAGCAGAGGGAATTTTGGAAAGCGAATGCCGAAAGCCAAGAAGAAAGAAGCAGTTTCATCCGAGCCGAAACGTGGGGGTAGACCAAGAGTCCCTTCGCGAGGGCGAGGTGTAATCCGCTACAATGCACTATTGGACGCAACTGCAAAGCTCCTGCAGAATGAAGCTCCTGACGCAATCGGTCTGTACCAGATTGCAGAGCAAGCGGGGGTACCGCCAGCGTCTGTCTATCACTTCTTTCCCACGAAAGAGGCAGCTTATGTCGCACTGGCGACCAAATGTAGCGAGGAATTGCTTGAAATTCATCGGCAGCCAATCGAGGCCAAGTTGCTCAATGGCTGGCAGGATCTATACCGGATCGATGCACGACGAGCGATGGATTTCTATAATCAACATCCGCCATATCTGAAGATAAGCTACGGCGGTTATGGCGGTGTTGACGCGCACAATGTGGACAAGGTTCTCGCTCTCTCCTTTTCCGCCTCGGTCTATAGTCGACTCAACCGCATATTTCACATGCCGTTGATCCGGGAGCCGGAGAAAAAATTTGAGATTAGGCTCGGCATCCTGGACAGCGTCTGGCAAATTTCGGTTCGTCGACACGGCATGATTACCGAAGAGTACTTCGAAGAATCCGTTCGGGCTGCCATTGCATACGGACGCCTATACCTTCCCGATTACCTTGAGCCGCGTGACCTCCTCCTTGAAGCCAAAGAACGTGGAGAGAGCCTCAACTTGCCATTTGATCCAGAACCGGAAGATTCCAGCAGCTAGGAATTTGGGGGAAGTGAAGAGCGGCTGAGGCAGTGCAGCAGCCGCTCCTCATCGTTCACCACTTGTAACCTACCTCGATGCCAATTGTGCGGGGACGACCGACTGATTCATACAGGTCGATCGGTGCGTAAGGTGTTATGCGAGTGTTGATCGCAAAGACCGTACGTTTGTCGAACAGGTTGCGTGCGAAGAGCGAGGCGCTGATTGGGCCATGCTCCCACCCGACAAACGCGTTGAATAGCCAATACGACGGTATCTCAGGATATCGCGCGCCCACCGTCGGCAGGTTCATCCTGGTCTCGCCCTTGTAGTTGCCATTGAACGATGCAGTAATTGTATCGTCCGCGTTTAGGTCACGCTCGTAATTGAGCGAGAAGGTTCCGCTGTGACGCGGCGCTGATGGGAGAGGAGTTCCCTTTGCCCCACTAATCGCGCAAGGAATATCACCATCAGGTGCACCTGAACCATCACCAGAAGGCACGCAGAAGTCTTCTGTCAGAACCGCCTTGGTATAGGCGTATCCACCGCTAAAGCTAAGCGTGTCCGTGATATCGCCTGCGAGCTCAAGTTCGAACCCCTTACTCTCGGCTTTCTCGGCATTGAAGACAGCAGGCCAGAATAGAACTGCGGTAAACCCCCCGATCTGTGGGTCTTTCCATTTCGCGAGGAATATGTCGGCGGTGTATCGCCAACCGTTGTCGAAGCGACCTTTCAGTCCAAGCTCGAAGTTGTCTACTGAGTCAGGCTTGTAGGTAAGAAGAGCGGCTGGTTCACGCAGAAATCCGGTAAGCGCGAAGGCGTTGGCTCCTCCACGACGAAAGCCTTGGGAGAAAGTTCCATAAATTCGGTGATCCGGAAGATACTCATAGGTCGCGTTGAAGCGAAACTTCGCATCTGAGAAATCAGCCGAATTGGTGCTGTTCTCCAACAGTCCATATAGCGGTACATCATTAGTCACGGTTCGCGTGAGTTTCTGATCGAAGACGCGAACTCCACCAGTGATCTCGAGCGAGTCGGTCACATTCCAGGTTATTTCACCGAACACTGCCTTTTCTGTGAAGCGCTGCTCGCCGGCGACGTCGAAAAGGACTTCGTCCTGACCACCTGGGCCAAACCCCAGGAAGGTGACACCAGGAAGTTGGTTGTACGCAGTCTGCCCAGGAGCATGACCGACCCACGCCGTACTGTTCTTCTCGTTCTGATAATATAGGCCGACCGTGTAATCGATTGCGCTATCGCCATTCGAAACCAATCGAAGTTCAGCGGTCTTAGAGGTTGTCTTGTCAGGGAAGCGATAGACCGAGTTATATCGAGGGTTTATCGGGGAACCCGCGTAATAGGGGATGAGCGCGCTTGGCAAAGCGAGATTGCCCCAGACCCCATCGACATAAACGTCGCCCTCGGTTTCAAAATAGCTCGCGGTCGAAGACAGGGTAGCAAACCCGACATCGTAGCTGGCGTCCAGTGTGGTCATGTTCGAGGTTCGATCGAATGGGTTCCGCGTACGCGAAACGACCTGGTACTCATCTGTGTCTGGATAGGTCACGGAAGGAGCGATCGGGTCTGTGCCGCCATTGTAGTCTGGCGTATCCCAAGAAGGGCCATGGCCCTTTATGCGCGAGAAGTTGTGGGCCAAGGTAATATCAAGCGCATCGATCGGATTCCAACGGATCGCCGCCCTCAAGTTCGTCGCGCGGGAGCTATTTATATCCTCTTCATCATATAGAGAGGCGCGACTGTTAAGCGGATCACTTGGATTGGCAAGGATCGGATCGCTCAGTGGATCGTCGCTGGCGCGAGCGAAAATACCGAATTGATCGATGAAGCCAGCTTCATAATCGTGGCTGGCAGAAATTCTGAGCGCCAGGGTATCGCCAATTGGGATGTTAACGAGCCCACCAAATCCGTAGTCATAGTCACCTGAGTGCGCAACGTCTGCAGCACTTGCCCTAACACGGCCCTCGACAAGTCCAAGAGCGGGCTCATTGGGGATTAAACGGATCGCCCCACCTAGGGCACCTGAACCATACAGAGTGCCCTGCGGGCCCCTCAGCACCTCAACACGAGAGATGTCGTCTACCTGAAAGTAATTCGCGTACGGCGCGTTGCCGAGGTACGTGCTTACAGGGTTCTGCTCCAGGGTCACCCCGTTGCGATTATTGGCAGAGGCGTTCAGTCCGCGCATAATCTGGCGCTGCGCGCCGAGGAATTGGTTGCCGCTAGAAGTCACGATCAAATTGGGGACCTGACGAGAGAGATCCTCGATAGTGGCAACACCCGTTCGTTCGAGCGACTCCGAAGATACGGACGTGATATTATATGGAATCTGGCTGACGTCCTGCTGCCGGCGGTTTGCCGTGACGATAATGACATTCTCGTCATTCTCGTCAGCACTGACCTCCGTCGAGGGCTCACCCGCCTCCTGCGCATGGGCGGGCTGAGCGAGAGATGCCCCCAAGATCCCGCAAAGCGCTGTAGCTTGGAGAAATCGACTCATTCCATTCGCTTCAGACCGCATATCATTATCCTCCCGTGTAACGCGAAGGGCGGTCAGCATGCTCGAGTCCGAGACACACGCCTCACCCTTACAGGGGTATTAATCGATATTTGTCGAGTTAGCAAGGGGGCAGTCATGCGATACGCCCCTTTCGCGCACAAGGGGCCGCAGGAATGACACAACACGCACTACCGCGCGCCCTGTCCTTCTCTCACAAGCAGCTGATATTTCGCATTATAATCATTGCAATTGGGCATCCTGGGCTAGGCTGGACTTAGTGACCCGGCTGCGGTTCTTGAGGTGAAACCATCCGGTGAGTTGGGTTTTTCCTTGTAGCTCTCAGTAGACAAACCCGATTTCAATTGGGTTTTACCCTCTCGATCGCTACAACCCTTCGGACAACCCAAAAAACTTCGCCAGCCATTGAATGACCGAGTAGTCTCCAAGCCATGCCCCTCTCCCCTGATGACCTTAACGAGATTGCGCGGCAGATAAGGACCGGCAAGGCTGCGGATGCCTTGCCGCGCCTGTCTGAATTGGTGGACCTTGGCAAAAACTTCGGTGCGGTCGACAGCTTGCGCATTGAAGCCCTTATCAACCTTGGCCGAACGGGCGACGCCTCAGCCGCCCTTGAAGCAGCTATGGGGCGGGTCGGTGCCGATGCCGACGCATGCGACGCGTTGGCATTCTTTGCGCGGCAACTGGGCAAGCACGATCTCTCCAATTCTTTGTACCGGCAAGCGACAGAACTACGTCCCAGCGACCCACAATTGTGGTATAATCTCGCAACAAGCGATCGGAGCCTCGGGAGATTGTCCAACGCCGCCCATGCATGCGAGCGGGCTCTACATCTCCAACCAGAATTTCGGCCCGCCATTCTTTTGCGGTCTGAACTTACACGTGCGACAAACTCCCGAAATCACGTCACAGACCTCCAACACCGTCTAGCGCGAACCCAGCGCGAGATTGACGCGATGTTTCTATCATATGCCTTGGGGAAGGAGCTCCACGAACTTGGTCATTATGATGAAGCTTTCCATGCGTTCTGCCGCGGCGCCGCAATCCGTCGGAGAAACATGCGATATGACGTTAGCAGTGATGAAAAAAAACTAGCAGCAATTGCATCGGCATTTGATGAGCAAGGAACAGAAGCCCCAACTTCCGGAAAACAGCACATTTTCATTGTCGGCCTGCCGCGCTCGGGCACAACGTTGACTGAGCGTATTTTGGGCGGATTGCCTGATGTGCGTTCAAATAACGAAACCGACAATTTCTCCGCGGCACTCATGCTCCATTCTGCGAATGGAAACGGCACAGTGTTTGAACGATCTGCTCGCGCAAACTTTGCTGCGGTCGCCAAGGAGTATGACACATTGGCCGGATCGACCACATATGGTGGCCACATTATCGAGAAGCTACCTTTGAACTATCTGTACGTGGGCGCGATCCTACGTACATTCGCTGACGCTTCGGTTGTGTGGGTGCGGAGAAACCCCGTGGACTCGTGTTTCGCGATGTTCCGAACGCTGTTTGGTAGTGCGTATCCGTTTAGCTACGATTTCGACGACTTGGCGAGATACTTCGCCGCGTACGACAAGCTCATGAAGCACTGGACGCAGCTTTTCCCTGAGCGGATAACATGCGTAGATTACGAGGACTTGGTCACCGATACAGCCGCCGTCGCTCGCCGCTTGGCTGACCAGTGCGGACTCACCTGGCGGGAGGAGGCGATCGACATAACCTCAAACACCTCCGCTTCGCTAACCGCCAGCGCTTCGCAGGTGCGTGAGGGTGTCTACAACAGTTCGGTCGAAAGTTGGCGTAAGTATGAAGAGCATCTGCAACTGCTGATACGAGAACTGGCTATCCGGGGAATTATCTCAGATCAACCGTAATGCTCTGCAGATCAGCCGACTTCCAAATGCTTCGGTGAAAGCCTGGCCCCGCGCAGAATAAGGCTGGTTACCGCAGCTGGAAGGTACATCACAGCTACAAGCGCGAGAAAGCCGATCGTCCCAAAACGGTCAAATCCCCATCCAGCAAGTCCCCCACCAGCCGCATATCCGATCTGCAAAGCAAAGTACCATCCACCATAAGTCGTGGCGAAGACCCGCGTACCGAAGTGCCGCTTTGTCAGTGTGATCCACAGCACCTCACCGGCACCAAACGCATATCCGCAGCTTATCGCCGCGATCAGAGCAAAGGTTTCCGATGGGTCGGTTCTCATCACAAGGATCAAGAGAAGGCCGAAATAGATAGTGACGGTGGTCAAGAGCGCGCCCCACACGGCTCGTACGCGATCAATAATCCATCCGATCGAGGCAGAGCCGACAAGGCTTCCCACGGCAGTGAGTCCCAGGAAGGCCGCGGCGTCGCTGCTTGAGATGCCGGTCGTTCCAAGGACGGCCTGCAGTTGCGTGAGAACCGCAATGGAGGCCATTCCGATACCGATCACAGACACGAACATTGTGAACGCGCTGAGTTTATCGATTTGAGCCAGGCTTTCGCACACGGACGCTGGCGAGCTTTCTTCGATGACCGCGGAACTTCGGGTTTGGCGCTCACCGTCAGGCAGTAGACCAAGCTCGCTTGGGGATCCCGGCCCACGCGCCAAGAATGCAATGAGGATCACGAGAAGCAGTATCCCGGCGCCAACTGTAGGTGCAGCTGTTCGCCAACCCAAATCTTGGAATAGGGACTCTGTAACTGGCGATAACAGAAAGCCACCAGCTGCTCCCCCTGCCCAGATAATCGCCATTGCTGAAGCGAAGCGACGTGAAAACCACGTTGTCACAATTATCGGCACGGCAGTTATCAGGGCTACCTTGCCGACGCCCATCACAATCCTGAGAAGATAAAGTGTTTCTATCCGGGTGATAAAGGGCAGGACTAGGAATGCGGCAGCTTGGATGAGCAATCCGGCATAAATGATGGTCCAGGGCCTCCACCGCCTGAGCAACGTCCCAGACATAAGGGCAACCGGAGCCGCGAACCACATTGCGGAAACCGCGCCGCCAGTTTCCGCCGCAGACCAACCGAATTCGGAACTTAATGGCTGTGCCAGTATGATGAAGGAATAAATGCTAACCCCGAATAGCGACAGCGTGCAAAGGAAGAGCGCGAAGACAATCCTCCAGCCTCTATACGGTCTGTGCGTAGCGACCATATCGTCTCCCGCAGCATCTCGCGAGGTTTGCATCCTAGAGTGTGACATAGGTCAAGAAATCACATGTCGGCTGGAGCGAGCTCATTAATAGTCGATCGCGAAACTGTATTGAGGATCATAATGCGCCTCCCAGTAACCCTCCCAAATCTCGCGAGTGATCTTACCAACCTTCCCATCGCCTACCTTTCGGCCATCGAGTTCGGTGATCGGCATTACGCCTCCTGCCGTCGTACAGATGAACAACTCGTCGGCGTGATAGAGGTCATCGATGGGAACGAAATCGACGACGGTGCCATAGCCTTTGGTTTGCGCGATCTCGAGAACCGTTTTACGGGTAACACCTTCCAGTACACCACGAGATGGCGTCGAAAGTACGCCGTCCTTGACAACGAAAACGTTGTAGCCCCCGCCTTCCGTGATATTGTTGTCTCCGTCGGGAAGAAGCGAATAAACCGCACCGCGATCCATGGCCTCCATCCAACCGCGAACAAAATCACCCCACTGTAGATTTTTGATCGTTGGGTCCATCGCACCCGGCGGGGTCCGACGGACGGTACGGGTGACCACTGCTGGCCCGCCAGTCATCTGCATCTCGGGTCGCATAGCCCAGATATAGGGCATGACCATGAGGTAGAGATTGTTCTCGTAAGACTCATACTCCCGAACGAATTTCAAGCCTCGGGTAACTATCAGTTCGACATACGCATCGCGGATCCCGCTCCTCGCGACCATGTCGATTAGCGTTCGGCGCAACTCAGCTCGATCTAGGGGATTTCGGAGGCGCATCTTGTCACAGCTAACTTCAAGCCGATCCAGGTGATCATCGAGGCGAAAGAAGCGGCCGTCCCACACGGCAGGTACGTCATAACAAAGGTCGGAACGCAGAAATCCTTGGTCAAGGATGGGGATGCGCGCCTCGGCCAATGGAACGAGTTCCCCTTCCACCCATGCGACGCCACCGGCGAACGGATTCTCACTTAAAGAAAGTTGCTCATCCCGCTTCTTGTGAGCCCCCAAGACGGCTTCCATCGTATACATCGCTCGCTCCCTTTGTCTGTGACACTGGCTGTCGGCCGGCATTCTTGCGTGATCAAGCTGGGGTGCAGCCTCTGCAATTATCACAGAAAAGTCAATTTTAATCGATAAAGATCGATTCTCAGCTATGCGAAATTGGGACTTTTCGGGCAAAACGCGCCATTTGATGGATAAAAGTTTGCCTGATTGCCGGCTGAGACACCGCTTGCACAGCAAGCCTCATTGATATCGCGACGCGGCGAGATCCCCGCACTCGATGTCTGGAGTGAGGCCTGAGATGAGGTCGGATACGATCCGACCGGAACCGCAAGCCATGGTCCAACCGAGCGTGCCATGCCCAGTGTTCAGGAAAAGGTTCGGAATCCCGGTCCCCCCGACGACTGGGGTTCCATCCGGGGTCATCGGTCGAAGTCCCGACCAAAATGTCGCTTCACCGACTTCCCCGGCATCTGGAAACAAGGTGGAAAAAGAATGCTCGAGCGTCTTGCGTCGCTTGACGGGCAGGTCGCCATCAAACCCGGCAATCTCGGCTAGCCCGCCTACCCTTATGCGGTCTCCCAGTCTTGTGATAGCGACCTTATAGGACTCGTCCAGGAGAGTGGAGACTGGAGCGCCTTCATCGTTCTTGATGTCCAGAGTCAGCGAATATCCCTTCACCGGATACACGGGCAACCGGATGCCAAGAGGTTTCAAGAGCGCGGGGCTGTAACTCCCTAGGGAAACCACGAAAGCGTCGGCTTCGATCACATCCTTGTTGGTGACGGCTTGGGCGATGCCATCCCGGCCCTGCACCAATCGCTCGACGGTTTCATCGAACCGAAAGGCGGTGCCTTCGGATTTTGCTTTCTCGGCCAATGCCTTTGTAAACTTATAGCAATCGCCGGTTTCATCATTAGGTAACCGCAAGCCGCCTGCAAATCGTGCCTTTGAGTAAGCCAGGCCCGGTTCTGACGCAATGCACCCTTCCCGATCGAGCACCTCAAATGATGTCCCGTATTGCTCGAGAACTTCCGTGTCTTTGCCGATTCCCAAGAGTTGCTTCTCGTCTCGAAAGAGCTGCAGAGTTCCTTGCATCCGTTCGTCATAATTGATTCCAGTTTCCCTTCTAAGGGCGGCAAGCATATCACGGCTGTATTCGGCCAAGCCAACCATTCGCCGCTTGTTCCGAGCATAGCTGGATGGCGAACAGTTACACAGCAATCGCGCAAGCCAGATCAGCATTTCCGCGCTGAGCATCGGTCTAATCTTTAGTGGCGCATGCTCCATGAAGAGCCATTTGAGGGCCTTAAGCGGCACCCCCGGCGCAGCCCAAGGCGATGCATAGCCAGGCGAAATCTCTCCGGCATTTGCGAAACTGGTTTCGAGCCCAGGCCCCGATCTTCTATCGATCACTGTAACCTTATGGCCAGCCTTGGTGAGATAATAGGCAGTCGTGACTCCGATCACCCCCCCGCCCAACACAGCTACTCGCATTCGATTTCCCGCCCGATCCAGCTTGAAATTCATCCTGTCGCCAACGCGATTAGGGGCAATTTTAATCGATATTTATCGTACAATTTGGGCTGGAGCAAGTGCCCTTGGGCTTCCCACCCCACAACGAACTTTCCACACGGAAGGATTTGGAAAGATCATTCGCAAGGAGGGAAAATCTCTATCCTGGACGGGTGGACATAGGTCGTCGGCAGCCCCCAAGCACTTCAGCTCGGCACCTCACTCGCCTTCCCAATCAGCACCAAAGAGGCATTGACCGATAGAATATAATAGATATTTATCGACCTATATGCGAATTTAAGAATGATGCTGGGAGCGATCGCCAGCCGACGGAACGGTCCGACAACAGAAGGAAAACGCAAATGAAGCTCACGAGCCTGGTCGGTAAGACCGCCCTTGTTACCGGTGCCTCAAGCGGTTTCGGAGCGCATTTCGCTCAGGTTCTCGCCGAAGCGGGAGCACACGTCATAGTTGGCGCTCGGCGCGTTAGCGCTTTGGAAACTCTGGCAGAGAAAATCATCGCTGGGGGAGGCAGTGCTGAAGCAATCACCCTCGACGTGACTGATCGTGAGAGCATCCGCGCGAACTCCGATGCCTTGGGTCGATCAGATATCCTGATCAATAATGCCGGAATCACGCGCGAAAGCCCGATGCTCGAAATGTCTGAAGACGACTGGGATGTGGTTATGGACACAAACACCAAGGGCATGTTCCTGATGACCCAGGCTGTCGCCCAGTCGATGAGGAACCGGAATGTCGGCGGCTCCATCGTCAACATTGCTTCGATCCTGGGCCTTCGGCAGGCCGGTACAGTGGCTTCCTACGCTTCGTCGAAAGCTGCTGCAATTCAGCTAACTAAGGTATCGGCGTTGGAGCTTGCCCGCTTTGGTATCCGGGTCAATGCGATCGCTCCAGGGTTCGTAAAAACTGATCTGACGCCCGAATTCTTTGACAGCGATGCATGTCAGGCCATGATCAAGCGCATTCCGCAGCGCCGGCTCGGCACTCTGGCGGATCTGAACGGTCCGCTTCTGCTCCTCGCTTCGGATGCCTCCTCATACATGAATGGCGCGGTCATCGCCGTCGATGGCGGCCACCTTGTGAACACGCTGTAGGAGAAGAAAGAATGACGGAGCGCGCCATTGCGATTGCCCACAGAGTCGAGACTTTCGTACGCGACGTCGTCGTTCCTTACGAAAGCGACCCGCGACGCGAGGTGCATGGTCATGGACCAAGCGAACAACTGGTCGCTGAATTGCGGGCAAAGGCTCGCACTGCGGGTGTACTGACCCCACATATCCTACCCGACGGATCGCATCTGACCCAGCGCGAGACCGCGATCGTCCTCAGAAAGTCAGGTTTGTCTCCTCTGGGGCCCGTGGCGGTTAACACCATGGCCCCGGACGAAGGCAATATGTACCTTCTAGGAAATGTTGGCTCATCCGAGCAAAGAGCCCACTTCCTAACTCCGATCATTGCAGGTGAAGCACGCTCAGCATTCTTCATGACAGAACCGGCAGCCGAAGGCGGCGCAGGCTCAGACCCATCAATGATGCGAACCACTTGCCGCGCCGATGGAAACCACTGGGTGATCAATGGCCGCAAAGCATTCATCACGGGGGCAGACCGCGCGAAAGTCGGGATCATCATGGCGAAGTCAGATGATGGTGCCTGTATGTTTCTCGTCGACCTGCCCAACCCCTCAATTCGGATCGAACGTCTGATCGATACGATCGACAGTTCGATGCCGGGGGGGCATGCCGTCGTCACAATTGATAATCTCAGAGTGCCCGCCGATCAGATGTTGGGCAAGAGCGGCGAAGGGTTCGAATACGCGCAAATCCGGCTCAGCCCTGCTCGACTTTCGCACTGCATGCGCTGGCTCGGGGCGGTCGAACGCGCTCATGAGATCGCATCTGACTATGCATGCCGCAGACAGGCCTTCGGTAAGCCCCTCATCGATCACGAGGGCGTGGGTTTTATGCTTGCAGAGAATGTAATCGACCTAAAGCAGTCGGAGTTGATGATCGATTGGTGTGCCGATGTGCTGGACAGTGGATCGTTGGGCACCACCGAAAGCTCGATGGCGAAGGTCTCTGTATCAGAGGCTCTCATGCGCGTAGCCGATCGCTGCGTGCAAGTTATGGGAGGAACCGGAGTTTCAGGAGATACGATCGTCGAGCAGGTGTTCCGCGAAATACGCGCATTTCGGATCTATGACGGGCCAACTGAAGTGCATAAATGGTCGCTTGCGAAGAAGATCAAGCGCGCGGTTCAATCCGGGTCAGGTCAGATCGCAAGATGAGTGCCACCGGATCGGATGCCAATAGCGGGACTACCCCCGTTCGGTTCGGCTATGCCTTCGACGAAGCGGGCCTTGCCAAATGGATGTCGGGGAATGTGCCGGACTTCGAAGGCCCCATGACGGTTGAGCAATTCAAGGGTGGCCAGTCGAACCCGACCTACAAGTTGGTCACCCCCCGCAAATCTTATGTCTTGCGCCGGAAGCCGCCTGGTAAGCTTTTGAAAGGCGCACACGCCGTCGAACGTGAGGTCAAGGTCCTGAAGAGCCTTGAACTTGCCGATTTTCCTGTAGCGCACGTTCACGCCCTATGCACGGATGACACGGTAATCGGCACGTGGTTCTACATCATGGACCTGGTCGAAGGACGCATCTTCTGGGATGCAACCCTTCCTGAACTATCCCGTGAAGATCGTCCGCCCTATTTCGATGCAATGAACGCAGCTATCGCTGCCTTGCACAACGTCGACTACGAAACCGTGGGGCTGGGCGATTTCGGAAAGTCCGGGAACTACTTCGAGCGTCAGATTGCTCGCTGGTCACGGCAGTATCTCGACGATGAACTGGCGGGCCGCGATCCTGACATGGACAAGTTGATCGAGTGGTTGCCGGCCAACATTCCGCCGGGTGACGAGACTACAATAGTCCATGGCGACTTTCGTATCGACAATATGATCTTCCACCCTACCGAGCCCAAGGTCCTAGCCGTTCTCGACTGGGAGTTGTCGACGCTTGGGCATCCCCTGGCGGATTTTGCGTACAACACCATGATGTATCACATGCCGCCGCACATTGTGGCTGGCCTTGTCGGCGCGAACCTCGAAGAGCTGAACCTTCCTTCCGAGGAAAAATACATCGAGGCATACTGCGCCCGGACCGGGCGGAATTCTATTCCGCACTATTCCTTCTACACGATCTTCAACCTGTTTCGGTTTGCCGCGATTATTCACGGCATCAAGGGGCGCGTGATCCGCGGCACCGCTTCCTCCGCACAGGCTGCAGAGCGATCAAAATCCATGCCCGAACTCACGAATATTGCGTGGCAACTCGCCCTTCAATCCTAGTGACAAGGGTAAGCAGGAAATCAGCGGTGAATGAAACTGAAAACTTTGCGCTAGCGACATTGGGAGAGCGAGCATGGCAAACAAAACTGAAAATTGGGCATGGTTGGTAAGCGCACTGCTCCTTTTGTCGGCTTGCGGGATGGGAGCCGATGTACGCGATCCATCACGTTCAATGGATGCCGCCGAGAAGGCAAGCGAGATGCTTCTGAAGACAGGCGGTACCGGCGATGACTGGGGCGCAATCGGCTTCAGCTATGACGAGCAACGCTACAGCCCCTTAGACGATATCAACACAGAAAACGTTGGCGGTCTTGGCATCGCCTGGTTTGCCGACCTCGAAGACGCACGCGGCCAGGAAGCGACACCGGTGGTCGTCGATGGCGTGCTGTATGTCAGCCACGCCTGGTCCAAGGTAACAGCGTGGGACGTGGCCAGCGGCAACAGACTGTGGAGTTTTGATCCCGAGGTTCCAGGCGAAGCCGCCGTCAACGCATGTTGCGATGTCGTCAACCGCGGTGTGGCTGTTTGGGGTGACAAGGTTTTCGTAGGCACAATCGACGGACGCCTGATCGCGCTTGATCGAATGACGGGCAATCAAATCTGGTCAAAAGTGACCGTTGACCAGTCTCGGCCCTACACCATCACCGGGGCACCTCGGGTGGTGAAGGACATGGTCCTGATCGGCAACGGCGGCGCTGAATTCGGCGTCCGCGGATACCTCACAGCCTATGATGCTGATAGCGGCGAACAGATCTGGCGGTTCTATACGGCGCCAAATCCCGATAAGAAGCCCGATGGTGCGGCAAGCGACGACATCTTTGCCAGCAAGGGCAACGCGACCTGGTCCGATAAGGGCGAATGGAAGGTTAGCGGTGGCGGCGCTACTGTCTGGGACGCGATCGTCTACGATAAAGATCTTGATCAGATCTATTTCGGCGTCGGCAATGGCAATCCCTGGAACCACGGGCTGCGTTCCAACGGTGAAGGCGACAACTGGTTTCTGTCCTCGGTCGTGGCCGTGGACGCGGACACCGGAGCATACAAATGGCATTTCCAGGAAACGCCGGGCGAGACTTGGGACTATACGGCTACGCAACCGATTATCCTCGCCGAACAGGAGGTGGACGGAAAGCCGACAAAAGTGCTGTACCATGCACCCAAGAACGGCTTCTTCTTCACGATCGATCGATCAACGGGCAAGCTGATCGATGCCAAGCCGTTCGTGGATGGCATCAACTGGGCTATGGGCTACGACGTCGCCAAAGGGCGACCAATCGAAAACCCGCAGGCCCGGTTCTACAAGACCGGAGAACCCTTCATCTCCATTCCTGGAGCACTGGGAGCCCATAACTGGCATCCCATGAGCTACAGTCCGCAGACGGGACTGGTCTACATTCCGGCGCAGCAAGTGCCTCAGGGCTATGTCCCCGACGACAGCGAGCTCGAGAAACGCAAGGCGGTAGGCTTCAACATCGGGGCCTCCATGTCCGGATCCATGCTGCCCGACGATACGGCCGCGTTTCGTGCCGCCGTGGCCGCTACAACGGGAAAGCTCGTGGCCTTCGATCCTAGAACCGGCAAGCTGGCGTGGAGTGTCGACCATCCTGCCGCATGGAATGGCGGGACCATGACAACCGCGGGCAACCTGGTTTTCCAAGGGACGAGTACCGGCCGATTTCGCGCCTATGCTGCTGACACAGGCAGGCAACTCCTGGATCTCGATATGCAGTCAGGCATCGTCAGTGCGCCTTCGACCTTCCGGGTGGATGGCACGCAATATGTTGCGTTCATGACCAGCAAAGGAGGAGCCTTCCCTCTTGTTGCAGGTATTGCAGGAGGCGTGACACGCAAAGTTCCGAACATTCCGCGTTTGATTGTACTGAAGCTTGGCGGTGACACGCTTCTACCTGCGGCGCCTGCTTCAACCGAACTGGCATGGGATCCGCCAGAACCATTTGGAACGGTGGCTCAAGTGTCCAAGGGGAAGGCGCTTTTTGGCCGCTACTGCATGGTTTGCCATGGCGACAGCGCTATCGGGAATGGCTTTACACCTGACTTGCGCGTTTCGGGCACGCTCGGCGATGCCGAAGCGTGGAGGGCTGTGGTGATCGACGGAATACTCAAAGGCAATGGTATGGTCGGGTTTTCGAAAGTCCTTACGCCAGCTGATGGAGAGGCATTGCGTGCCTATGTCGCCGAGCGATCGAGCTGGACCAAGAAGAACCTGCCAAAGGTTGCTGCACCTGTCGGCCGTTGAGACAGGAATGCATTGAGCCCCCGTGGCAGCCCCGTCCTGTCTCGAGTTTGATATTGCAGGAAGCTCGTCAGCTTCCAGAAGCCCAAAACAGGATTAAGGGAGGAACGAATTGACTGAGAGCAAAGCGGAATTTCCAGAGCTCGGGCCACCAATCGAGAGCGGCCCATGGCGCGGGTGGTCCAAGTGGACCGGACCAGAACCTTTTGAAGACCATGCAGGACCATTCTATGCTAGGCGCAATACAGACCGAAGCGTCAACACCGCATTCCGCCTCGAACGGAAAAATCTGAATGCGGCAGGCGCGGCCCATGGCGGCGCCCTGATGACATTCGCCGACTACTCACTCTTCATTATTGCCATCGATGAGATCCTCGGACTTGACTGTGTAACGACGAACCTTTCCGCCGAATTCGTCGGCAATTCCGGTGAGGGTTCAACCCTGACAGGGAGCGGCGAGGTGATAAAGGCCGGTCGGAGCCTCATATTTGTGCGCGGAATAATCGATTGCGAAGGCGCACCAGTCTTAAGCTTCTCCGGGACGATCAAAATTCTGCGTCCGCGGGCGTCCGCCTGACTAGGCACCACGACCGCCTGATTTTTCACAATGAACCATTAGGTTATGCCTTCGAAGGTACGACAGGCCATCAACTGAACAGGCTTTGCCTATTCGAGGCAATTGCTGATGATCAAAAATGTCAGCCTTGAATCGGCAACGCTTGCGAAAGCGATTACCGCATCGCTCATAACGTGCTAAGCTGTTGATTTTAAATCAAAATTTTTGGTAGCGGAGGAGGGATCCACCAATACCAATTAAACACTTGTTTTATCGTACTATATCAGCCTGACTTTGCTAAAATACCCCCTGTAAAACCCCCAGCTTGGAACCTTTGCGATGAGTGGAAATCTGATCGCGGCAAACCGTTTCACCTCCCAGAGCAGCAGGCCACAAACCAAGCCGGACTAGCCATTGCGTCTAATTACGGCTCGAACTTCCTTCGCAATGCCTCCGCATGCGCGGCAACCTCAGGAGATGTGGCAGCCGATGAGAACCGCATCAGCCATTCGGACCAGCTTGCCGCGGCAAATCTGACACGAGCACCACTTACCGCCACAGAGAAAGCCTCGATTTCCGCTCGATGCTCCGAACGCGCTGAAGCTGACACCCGCGAAGGCTCGGCAAAAAGATAGACCAGGACCGGCGCGCGGCTGATCCGCCGGGCTTCAGTTACCAGCCCGAATGCATGCTTCACGAGCTGGGCAGCATCGAGATAGCGGAAAGAAGACGGCGCCAATCTCAAACTGTCACGCATAGCGCACCACGGGTCCATTTCTTCTCCCCACACATCGCGATCGTATGCATTGGAGAGAATTGCATGCTTGGTGTCGCGAAATGGTTCGAAGCGTTTGGATTCGACGCCGATGAGACAACTGTCGGTGACAACGGCAGCATCAAGCCAGGGATGACGACCGCCATTCCAAGGAAAGCGCATCTGTCGTTCGATCTCGACGGAAACTGGCGGCCATTTGAGATCGTCAAGCCCAGGGAAAGGCGGGAGCAAGGCCGGCCTTTCAATGAACCAGCCGAACCCATTGACCGCCAAAGCGGCGCTACTTTCGGGGCTTTCGAATTTTCCGGAGGCCAGTTCGTTACCGCCTGCTATGTCTAACGAGTGGCGCACGAGCCTCTCGGGGACTCCTGGAAGGAAAAGTTCGCTCATGACCCCATAATAGCTCGCAAATGCGTCAAAATCGGTCGCATCATCAAATCCGCCAGCAAACTGCCAGGGACAAATTCAACCTGAACCTGACTTTGGCTGGAACTCCTGCAATCGTCTGCTGACGATAGCCTTGTCGGACGAAATCCTAAGCAAGCGCTTGGCTCTATCGTGGGCAAATTCATCGATCCCAAGGACTATGAGTGTGATGCCGTTCAGCGGCAACAATTCGCGGCGGCGCGCGTCATAACGTCGGCGCTGCTCTCCGCGAGGCACTCCAGAGACAGTTGGCTTGTCATCGAAAAAGCCGACACGTTCGTTGTGCTGACGCTCGTGATATTCCACGACAAGCCTTAGTTCCGGATAAAAGCCATCGACCGGCAAAGGCCTTCGGTTCCCGCGCAGATCGGGATCTCCGGTAAGAAACGGAAAGCAATGCTGACGCACGGCCTTCAGCCCGAGAAACTCATCGCAAAGGTCGAGAACGTATTGCTCGTCGCGGGCAGACACCCTTGGCTTCGCGTCAACAGCCTTCTTGACCGACCGAAAGTTTGAAGGCTCTCCGCATAACCTCGCCATGACATTTTCCATGTCTGCGTGTTGACTGCTCCCGCGCATGACCTCCCAGCGGCCATTGTGCGAATGCCAACCGAGTCCCGCAGCTCGAAGGGCGGCGCGAAACCGCTTTGGATTGATGCCGTTGGCATTCGCCGTCTCGACGGCGGTAATCAGTTGATCTGACATTTTGCTGCCCAGTCATTCATCAACGGAGCCCGCTGACCATTGCCGCTTCAATGCCAGCCCAGTCCTGCTCGTGCGATCCTGAGTTGTTCGGCATCCCAGCCTTGGTCAAACAGCCCTTGGGAAAAGTGTAACTGTCGATCCGACGTTCCGGCTCCTCCCGCCAAGCAATGTTCACCGCCCAAAACTTCGGGAAAAAATACAGGCTTGAGTAGGGCAAGTGGTCGTGGATCCACCAGGCAAGCTTTCGCCAATCACCTTCATTTTGAAACGCATCCCAGAACGCCGGGACCACGACGCACGCCGTAGCCCCCATTCGACCTGCCAAATCGCGGCGATCCCAAATGTGACCGGCAAAATTGGCCTCGTTCGAAGCGCAGTTATATCCGCCTTTTCCCGCTACTTGCATCTCATTGCCCAGCCCGTTGACTGCGCACGAGCGGAAAGCAGATCTGACAGCGATGCGGCCGAACCGATCCTGCAAGGGTTCAAGCAGTTCTTCACAGAGCCTGCTTCCTGCCGCGATCGCCAAGTCAGGATCATCAGGTACATTGTTTAGCCCGTGAACGGCTGCAATGTCGGAGAATAGGAAATCCCGCATGAAGAACGACTTCGACAGCCGAACGCGACCAAAGTCAGCGAGCATAGATACAGAATCGGGCTTTCTCATAGGATCGGCCTATCGTCATTATGCGTCAAAAGCGGTCGTAGTAGACGGCCGTTTGCCAAAGTGGTTGGGAGGCGCGCTAGACGCGTTCCATCCACTCTTGCAGTAGGTTATCAGGCTCTCGGCCAGCATTTGCCAATTGTTGTATAGTCAGGATGAGATGTCACTAAGTCGTCTGCGCAATATCGTGCACCTCGCTGTGCCCACGCTTTTTCGCCAGATCAGTGGGGGACGAGTACGATGCGAAAGCGAGGCAACTCTTCAGCTACACCTCGGACGCATAATTTCGTCGGCCGCCGATCTCGAGATCATCAGCGAGGGGGAGACGTTTTCTGTCGAACTAGAAAAGCCGCTGCGGAGCAATGGCGGCAAGCGAGGGCGGATCGACGTTTGGTTTCGACTTACAGACGGTGATGGCCGCGAATGGCGTTGTGCTATCGAGCTTAAGTTCTTCAAACGGGAAAATCACCGCGAACCAAACAATCGCTACGACGTGTTCAAGGACATCGCCAGGCTGGAGCGGTGCGCAGATGTCGCGGATCTAGGGTTCATGTTGGTGGCGACCGATCATCGACATTATGTCGACCAGACAAGCTATTCCAGCGACACGAGCGATTTCGATTTTCGCCATGGGCGAGAGTATGCAGGAGGAACCGCCCTTACCTACAAGACCGGCGCGTATGGGCCACCGATTACCCTCGCTGGGAATTATGCGTTTCGCTGGTCAGAGTGCAGCTCCGCGCTCCCGTACTTGCTAGTCGAGGTTCCCCCGATCCGGCTTGGCCCCGCCTGAGAAATTGACACTCTAACAAACCGAACCAATCACGGTTCGAGCTTGATCTGCAATTCTTCGAGAGCAGCCACGTCGACGCCCTCGTCAACGAGACGGTCAAGATAGGCCAGCAGGTCGTCTTGCCGCGGCTGCCCAAATGCCAGCCGATAGAGTGTCAGGCTGCGTTTGAGCCAACGTAGCCGCGTGTTTTCCCGACTCATGGGTAGCATTGGTACGCGGCGCTCGACCTTTACCGGACCATCAAAAACCCAGTACGGAACAAGTTCGGATTTGCTCGTGGTAGCGCGCTTGGCCGCGTTGAACATCGCCTCCCATGGGTCCGCAGATGGTTTTGTGGAAGTGCGGATTGCATCGGCGTGTGCCCGGGCAACATTATGCCGGACCGCATGTCCTTTGAACCGGTGAACACGCCCTTCCCTTTGCTCAAGATCGACCGGGTTCCCCGGGAGATTCCAATGATAGACTCGATAGCAATAGGGATGAAAGTCCAAGCCTTCCTGACCAATCGATGTCGTGGCCAGCACGAACGGTCTGAAAGGCGAATTGAACGCATCTCGCACGCTTCCGAGCCGCACGGTTCCGCCTTCATCATCCTTGTATTCAGCCAATCGCATAGCGAAGCGACCGCGCATCCTGATGGACGGATGAAAGACGACCTTGCCGTCCTCAACTCCCACATCATCGACATCAATCTGGGAGGGGCGGACTGACAAGGCGTGGGTCATGGCTGCGGCCACGCCGGCGACACGTTCACGCTCGGAGCTCCCAGCCAAACCCTCGCCTTCGACGAGATAATGGGCGTACTCGTCAAGCACTGACTGGAGGTTGTGCTCGATACCATGCGTCAATGCGCTTCGCCAGTAATGGTCATCGCGCTCTTGCCGTAAGAGAGCAACGGCGTCGTGCTGATTGAAGAGCGCCCGAAAACCCCAAGCGATTGATGCCGCGGCGTCCATCAAATGCGGGTCATCCCAAGCCAGTCCTGGCGCAATGCGATGGAGCGCGCGCAATGCACAGACAGCCGGACTTCCCAAGGCTACATCGACCAGCAGATCCAGCGTGTCGTTGTCGAGCTCCCCGAGGGATGCCTCGGTTGCAGTCCTTCGCAACTCGGCGATGTGCTCTCGAAAGCCTTCCTCCTGGATCGCCCATCTGTAACCGAGATACTGCAGCCACCCGGAAGACTTGGTCTTCAACAATACGTCGATCGTTGCCGGTGTGGACCATTCTGCGTCCCTGCCAGCTGCTTCTTCGCCATTTTCCTTGGCGAACAGGTGCCCCAGTGCAGTACGAATACGATCCGCAATCGCTGCGCGCATTTCTGCAACCGACAATTGTTCCGGAGCGCCAGAAAAGACGCTTAGCGGATCACAGATCCTGGCCAGTGTTGGTGACGGATAGATCAGATGCAGCGCGCGCATCGCAGCCGGGCGACCATCGACCAGCTTGAACTGAAGCGGACGGCGGCGCGTGGCTTCCGAGTAGGACCGAACCACCGACGCTGCCCCCATCCGCCGTTCGGCTTCGTAGGAAAGCAGTGCGGCAAGCGCATCGGGCACCATCTGCCATGCAGAAAAGACAAGCGCTTTCGTAGCCGGTGGGCCCTCAGATGCCCGGCCATAATATGTTACCGCCGGGGGAAGCCAGAGGTGCTGATGGAGCCCTGAATCAAACAAATCAGCCATCAATGCTCGAAGGCGCCCATTAGCCGGATCAATCGGCTGATAAGCTTCGACCTGTTCGCGACTGATGCCCAGCGCCTGCGCATCTCTCAATGCAGATATCAGGGCCGGGTTCGAATTTGCGGCTTTATCCTTCAGGCGATGCTTAAGCGCGTAATCACGCATAAAATTCAGGAGGTAAGGTGCGGACTTCCAATACTCGATGATTTCGCGCGCATCGACGGCTCGCGCCACGCGGGCAAACGCTTCGGCCTGATGAAGATCGGCAGGTGCGAGCGGCACGTTGATCGATGGCTCAGCCAGCATCGAATCTCGTTCAGCAGTACTGCCAACGCGCTCGGTGCGCGCCATAACGCGCTTCAGTGTACGCTGAACCTTGTTGCGCGCGCGCTTGGCGTCGGTCGCGCTCGACGGCAGTTGCTGGAGTAGCTTACGGAAGCGGCGCATTTCGCGGTCAAGTTCGACCTTGATGGTCGCCCCCTTATCGCGGCCGTAGAGGAACTCGATTGTTTCGAGGAAGTCCTCGTAGTGATCGCCGTCATCGGGCTCATCGCCCGAAAGCGTGAGCATCTTGTAGGGAGTTGCGGAGAGTAGAAGGGTACGTGCGCTGGCTGTATCGTCAGAATACTCAAACAGGGCCCGTGCGAGCTCGGCCGGCTCCCCCTCACCGCGCAGCAATTCCCGAAAACGTTGGAATTCGTCGAGGATGATAAGATCCGGCTTAAGCGCACTGACGCAAGCGTGCGATAGCTTGCTCCGTAGCGCCCCGATTACCTCGTTTCGTTTCCAACGCTTCTCGTCAGGGTATGTTGGCTGGCGGCGCGGGAACAGCGAGATCATTTCGTCGATCGCCGACAACAGCGATGCATCTTGACGGACTGCGTCGTGGAAGTTCGAAACTATCGTCGGATCAATACCCTCAAGTGACATGCTACCGACGCACGCATCCCAGCGTCCATTCCCGGCGTCCACTTGCAGCGCGTTTCTGAGCGGCGTGAACGAAAAGCCCATGGCTTCAAGCAGGCGATGCAAGAGCGCCCGTTCTTCGACGACCCCGGTGGTAGATCGAAGATTGAACGTGGTTCCAGGCGTGAGGCTGATGAAATTGACCTTGTTCGCAGACAGATCTTGTTCGCCGCGAAGCTGCAATGGCACCAAGGTCATGCGAGTGGGCAAGGCCATCGCACGCTTTCCCAATACATTGAGACGATTGAGATTTTGCGCGGCGATGGCCTGATTGGAGCAGATGTAAAGAATGTCGATCCGCTTTGATCGATTCCACAACGCTTCGATGGTCTTGGCGATCACCCCGCGGGCAACCATGGTTTTGCCCAGACCTACTTCGTCTGCGACCAGGAACTGACGCACTGGATCGGCGCCATGCAAACGGTCGAACACATAGTCTACCGTGCGACGCTGAAAGCGTTTGAGTTGAGCGAGTGCGGCGCCCGCGTCGAACGGCTCATTCTCCATTGCCGGACTCCTCCAAAACGGCACGGAATGTCTGCCAGAGGACCCGAAACTCTTCGGGTATTGGATCGGCACCTTCTGCATTTGGCTCTGTTAGCCTGGTCATCAGACGATCAACTGCATTAAGCCGTCCATCCTTGGCGCAAAGGGCCCGGACGAGTTCCTCGAGCAACGGCTCATCGTCGACCACGGCCATGGCCCAACCTGCCCCACTGCCGCTTCCTTCGGCCGCCAAAGCCGCCGCAAACGGATCACCGAGTGCGGTGAGCAAGAGCCTCAAATAGCGCAGGAATGTTTTGCGATCATTGATCACCGATCGCATGATCGCTGCGTCGCGCTCGGCCGGTAGGCCCTCAATCGGCAAGCCAGTGCTAAAAAGGATGCTTTGACCGGTTGCCCGTTCCTTCATTTCAATCGCCAGAAAGCGTGTGACATCGGCGAGCGGAACCACACCCAAGTCCAAAGCCTCACCGGCTTCCAGTGATGCCTGAGCATCCCTCGCGTGTCCTTCCCCTCGGGTTATCGGCCAAACCCGCACGCGGTTGATGTCTGCAAGTGCAATGCCTCCAGCAGGTGGAACCAGCCACATGCGCCAATTGCCTGGGCCCTCGGTCGCGTCTGCTTCACAACGGATGCTGAGGCATCCGCGGGCAAGTGCCCGCCGAGCAATGAGGAGCACCCTTTCAGCAGCACGCTCGGAAGCGTCAGCAGCAGCCAATTCTCCTGGATCGTAAGCACGAGTGAGACGCCCGAACCCGTTCTCGCCGAGAATGGTCTCGATTGACCCCAGCTTTGACGTCTTACCCGTAAACGTGATGAAGAACTCGACGTTTCGTCCTGAGATGAACGCGGGTGTGGTCGCATTTCCGGAGCCCAAGGTCAGACGGGTGTCCCAGCTGTGCTCGGCAACGATTATCTTGGCGTGGAGCCCTTCCAGAGCTGACGAAACAGCTTCCTCGCCGTCTTCGCGCTCGGCCATTTCATCCATGACCGCGACATATTCGAAATCGTCGAGTGTTTCGGCTGCTATGGAGGCAAGCTGATCAGGTCGGCTTATCAAGACTTCCGCGGATCGACGTGCCTTTCCAGCCAACATCGATAACGCGGCATCGTCGCAAAATGGCGAGACTACACCGATGCGGGTGCATTCCGGTGGTTGCCAAGGCCGTCCTCCCAGCCCGTTGACTGCGAACTCAAATTTTTCACAGGCATCGGGCAATGCCCACTCAGCAAAGCGCATGTCTTCGGCGAGTTCCATAGTGAGCGCCCGCTGCTCATCCGGGACGGGGCTGACCGCGAGATCTGGGAGCGCGGAGAGCAATGCATACAGGGGACGGTTCTGGGCCTTAGGCTGGCGAGTGCGGCGTCCGTCGAGACGCACGGCTATGTCCCATGACCTGTCGCGCGTGAGATTGCGTGACAATACGAGCACCCTCAGAAGATCATCGCCCTCTTCGTCCAATGGCTTGAACCGCAGCGCCCAGATTTTCGGATGGAAGCTACCCTCTCCTGGCGCTTGGACTTCGACGATAACCTTCTCGAGCAACGAGCAAAGTCGAGATTGTTGGGCAAGCCCCGCATGGATTTGACCTGCCTCGGCGAAGACGGCCAAGCGCCCCGAAATCCGCTCCGCTCCCTCGAGCAGAGCAATAGGATGCTGCAGAATTTCGTCTCTATTGTCGGCGGCAAACAAAGCCAGGCTGACCGGCACGGCTAGCGCCGTCTCAAAATCGAGAGAGAATGTCGTCGCCACACCGGCATCGAAGCGATACCCGGGGGGAGCCTGAAGGCTATCGCCGTACAGAAGCCGGTTTTCGGGATCGAGCGTTGCCCTGTTCAACGCTTGAGATCCTTCAGATGGCTTTGTGCGATTGACCAGCGAAACTGAAACCTTCCAGTTCCGGATGCTCCTTGCCAACGGTCCCGCGCACTCTTGTTTGCAAACCGGGATTGCCCCTTTTTGAGCCTCCTCTCACGCGTCATGACGAGCCCGTTTGCAGCGTCGCGATTGCGGCCTAATCCTCCCTCCTTCCGCACCAAGGCCACCCATTCGGTGACAAACCGCTTGGCCGGTTCGAGAACCGAATGTCCGGTATGACGTGTCTCGTGCCAGAAATCGTCCAGCGACCAGGATGCCAATTCCTTGGTATCGAGTTCGTCGCTCCATTCGGTGAGTGCGGTTTGGTAGCGCTCAATCCAGTCCTCGTTTTCCCGCAGCTCACTCAACAGCAGATTGTAGAGCAGCGCGGCGCCATGCATGACGCCCGAGAATATCCTGGCATGTTCAACCAGCACTCGTGCCTGAGCAGGAAAATCCGCAATATGCGGATGCAGCCATATTGCATCTGCCTTTGCCCGATCGCTCCGACTTGCCAAATAGGTCAAGAGGCTGTGGGGATGGCGATCGACAAGGCGATCGATAAGAAAACTCGCCTCGTCCGGTTCCAGATCGAAATCGACGGTGTCAGGCCATCCCTTCGGTGGTTGAGGCATGCGGTCGTGCCACAGATGTCGATGCCGCTGTGCCCCGCTCATGTCGTCTTCGACGTGATCTTTACCAGTATCCTTGGGCCAGTGCGGCAAGGCGGCAAAATAGGACTCAATCGAACCAGGAAATTGCCGGATGCCCCAGCTTTCCAGTCCCGACCAATAGATACTGCTCGGCAGGCGCTTGAGCTTCTCGCCAGCGTCCTTGCCAATGATGCCAACGGCGCCAGGCGCGCCAGAGATCAGCGCCTGGCCAAGTTCGATTTCCTTCTGACGTGCTTTGGCTGCAATGTCTCGCGGACTGAGATGAGACGGCAGGGAGTCGAATATCCACGGAATGAACAGCATGTACCGCAGCCGCGTGTGAATGGTGCTCGTTCCGGGAAAAAGATGATCGGCTATAGAATCCCTGATCGCGCCAAGCCCAAGCTCATCGCGGCTATCCTGCTCACGGAACAGGTCCATCAACCGCTGCGCACGATCGCGCTCTGTCTCGTCAAAATCGACCCAGCCAATTGCTGAACTCATTCTTAGCGCCAAGTGCCAGTGCCCCTCAGATCTCTCTGCCCAGCGTCAGTTCGCCGGTCTCTGTCCAGAATACGGCGACGCCATCAACGGACTTGCCACCCATTAGCCCAACTGCATCAACATAGGCTGCCAGTTGCGGCCAGTAGCGTTCGAAGCGAAGCGCGTGATCTTCCACCGCCCCGCTCTTGTGATCGACGATCATGAACCCGCTGGTGCCTTCAGCGATGAGATCCAGGATGATGCTCTGGCTCCCACCATCTGAAAGAGAAACCTCGATCGGTTGCTCGACATGCAGTCGCGGATAGCCAAGGTCCGCGAGAGCCTGTCGCAGGGCATCTGCCTGCTGCGAGAGAAATTCGACCTCTGCATCGAGAATGCGGCAATGCTCCTTTACCCGATGCCGTAGATCAGGACGGCAGAGGAGAATGCGCAGCGCTTCATGGATCGCCGTGCCCCTATCGGTCGCCTGCACGAGGTCGGGTCCGGTCAGCTTGACGCCTGGTGCGATCGCACGCGTCTCGATCTGGGATGGAAGTGGTCGTGATGTAGCGATCGCTTGCGATGGGCTTACCACGGATGTCAGTGCGTCGATCGGGCGCCGCTCCAGGGCAAATCGCAGCTCGCGGTCAGACGCGTCGAGATGAACCTTGTGCTCAGCCTCGAACGAAGCCGGCAACTCCTTACTGCAGATCGTCATGCGGGCAGGAAAATCCTCATCGCCGACGCTGATCTGGTTACCCTCAAATCTGATGCCGCAGACATCGTTCAGAAGGCGGCGGCCAGTGATCGGCAAAGGCGGATCAACCTTCTCGTCGTCCTGCGGCCATTCGATAATCAGGCGGTCCCGCGCACGGGTCAGGGCCACGTAAAGCAGCCGCCTCGCTGTTTCTTCGGACTCCGGATGGAGTTCATGGAGAAAGCGATCGGTCGCTTCAGGCGCGGCAAATTCGGGAGCATAGGCGAGTGTTGCTTCCTCGATCACATGATCGAGATCGTCGAACCCCGGAAATTTGGTGCTGAAGGTCCCGGCACGGGGGTCGAGCTTGTGGTCGAGCCCGCAGACAACGACGATTGGCCATTCACGTCCTTTAGACGCGTGCCAGGTGACGATCTCGACGCCGTCGGCCTCGCTGCCTGAAGGGTTAGGCCGCAGATCTTCGCCTTTGAGCCCGACCTTGTTCTCAAGCCAGCCGAGAAAAACGTTGGCGCTCTGCCCATAAAAGCCGGATGCTTCGCGCATGTCGCGGTGAGCATCCATGAATGCTGCCGCTTCCGCTTCGAACCGCAGCAGGTCGGCTCTCATCTGGGCTGGGTCATCGAGCCTGTCGCACCATTCGCGAAGGCCCGCGACTTCGATGACTTGATGAACCAGACGATCAACTGGGGTCGCGAGCGAGTCGGGCCAAAGTTTCTGCAGCGCAGACAATTCAGGCGTGTCGATCCGGCCTTGCTGGGCAAGCGCCCTGATCGCGTCCGGAAGTGCTGTTGCCCCGGGACCAAGCGTGGCCGTACAGATCGCGGCATGGCTGTCCGCAGGATCGACGGCGAACCGCAGGGCAAAACACGCGGCCTGGACGATCTTGCTCTGCCACCAGCCACCTTCAGCCACGCGAACCGGCAGGCCGAGTGATCGCAGCGCGGTGGCATAGCTCGCGCAATGGCTATGGGTTGGGCACAGGACAGCGATGTCTCTGGGCTCCAGATGTCGCAAATTCTTCGTATGCCTGTCGATGATAGTTACCTGATCGTCGGACAGCAGGGAGAGAAGGCGATCCGCGACGAAATGCTGGGGCTTCCCGCCCGAGCGCGCGCCGCGCTTGTTAGCCAGCTCTATGACTTCAAGCGCGGTGTCATGTCCGGTGGGATTTTGCGCGGTGAGCGAAGTGTAGTCATCGCCAAAAAGGCAAGGGCAGAGCGCGTTGACGAAGTCCATGATCCGCGGATCGGAACGCCAGTTCCGGTTGAGCGGGCTGGTTTCGAACTGCTGGGTAAGCGCGACCGTCAGCCTTGGGTCTGCTCCTTGAAATCCCATGATCGCCTGCTTGGTATCGCCGACGACGAGCGAGCGCTTCGCTTGCCGCGCCAGGGCCCACAGGAACGTGAACTGGATCGGGTTGGTGTCCTGGAACTCGTCGACAATGACACAGTCTACCTCGTCCATGATCGCGGCAAGCACGCCGGGCTTGTCATCGAGGATCCGCGCGGCGTTGGTGACCATGTCGCTGAAGTCGATGACGCCGAGTTCCCGCTTGCGGGTCTCGTAGTCCGACATAGCTGATTGCGCGCCTTCCACGAGCGCGCGTGCATGGGAAACTGCATCTTCGAGCGGGCCCGGATGATAGACCAGTGTGTCGGCCGCCGTCATGACCGAAGCGGCCAGGTCATCGTAACCATCGGGCGTCGGACTGCCGCGCTTGGACTGGCGAAGATCACGCAGGCGCTGCCAGAGCCTCCAGTCCTTCCCTCCGGTCGAGAGGAGTTGTTCGGCTTGCTTCAACGCGCGGAAATTATCCCGAAACGCCGTCTTGGCTGCAGCACTCCCGGCGTCATCTGCCAGCGATCTCGGAAAGGCGAGAAGCAGCGCGTCGACGGCCTGTTTCAAGCCAGCCGCCAGGGCCTCTGGCGTCCCGACCGGCTGGCGATATCCCTGCCTGATCGACGCATCGACAAAGTCGGCCATCGCCGGATCACCGCCCCGCGGTCCAAGCGTTCGCAGGAGTGCGATCACGCCGAGCAACGTCTTGCGGAAGCTGTCTTCAGCCGTGTCGTCCGAGGTGAAGCTTCCCCGGTAGCCATAGGCCCCGAGGTTACGGGAGAGCTCGCTTAGCGCCTGGTTCTCCTCGATCGAGCGGCGGATGAGCAGGTCCTGCTCGTCCTCGGCGATGAGACGTTGCTGCGGCGAAGAGCCTGCCGCAAAGGCGTGCTCGATCAGCAATCGGCGTCCAAGACCATGGATTGTGGAAACATAGGCTCGCTCAACGGCCAAAGCCGCTTGCAGATTGCCGTCGGCAATCAGTGCTCCACGGATCCTCTGGCGAAGTTCCCCAGCCGCGGCCTCCGTGAAAGTGACCGCCAGTATCCGCTCGGGCCGAACTTTGCCGTCGCGCACCCACTGGGTGAGGGTTTCCTGGATGTGATGGGTCTTGCCAGCGCCTGCACCGGCTGGAACGATCGAAAGCTCAGTCATCTTCATTGTCCGTAATGGCCACCGAGGCGTTGATGTCGTCGCGCATGAAAGCGGCGATCAACGGACTGTCTTCCAGCGCATAGGTGCCGAGCGCGGCAGAGCGCTGGAAGAACTTCTCATCGGCTGTAGTGTTGGTATCGAGGCGTCCTGCCTTGAGGGCATCGAAACGCGCCGAAATGAGCGCCAGCGCATGCTCGGCAATATCGCCCGCAACAAGTTCGACCTCAGCGCTATCGAACTCGTCGATCCCGTTGAGCAAAACATTCCCGTCATTGAGCGTGTGATAGGCGACTGCCGGGAGCTTCGACCACCCGCTCAACGCCTCGGCAATACGGACCACGCCTTCGTTGCTGCGCTCGTCGAGCCGAACGCTCATGCGCCGGTAAAGATCGACCTGTAGATCCCATCCCTTCTGGAGGCGCTGACGCCGCGTGCCGGAACTGCTCTTCTTGTAATCCACGACGATCGGCTGCCCATCGGGAAGCCGCAGCAGGCAATCGGCTTTGCCGTGCACGGGATGACCGAACAGCTCTCCCGACAGCCAGAACTCATTGCCCACGATCTCGGCGTCCAGAGATTTGAGGACCAACGACCAATGCTTCGCGGACTTGGTGATTTCTGCCTCAAGCGTGTTGCGCTCGACCGCCCATGCCGACGTCTGGAGAAACGGCGCCAATGCGCGAATGCGATCGAGCAGTAGGTCGGGGACCTTGGCTTCGATCTCTTCGTTGGACGGATGCGCCTTGCCCGGCACAAACAGGCGCTCGAAAACCTCGTGCGCGAGGGATCCGCGAAGCATGACGTCAAGCGCCTCGGGCTGCCAGGAAACATGTTCGGCGCCCAGCTCAGCGAGGAGCCAGGCCAGGGGACTGACCAGAAGCTTTTCGAGCCGGCTCGGGCTCTGCGCTCGCACACTGCCGTCTTCCTTCTGGCGCAGCCCCAGAAGATTGAAGTCGAACGCGTAGTGCGGCGGCACCTCCGGCATCAGCGCCGGTTCAATCACTGGTCGGGGCTTCCACGCCACCAGCCTGTCCCAGATCGTTCCCTCGCTATGGTTCAAAGGCACGATCATATCCTCTGGGTCCTCTATCCCTTCCACAAGCCGCGAGATCAGCGGCAGGCTCGACGACACCGAAAGCGAGCTACCACTGCGATCACGCTCTGACAGGATGAGGATAACCTGCTCGCTCGCTGCACCAATCTGGCGCGTGAAGAGCTCGAGCGCGGCAGCGAGTTGCTGCGCCTGCGATGGCAGCTGGATGCCCGTCACATCGGCAATCGATGCGACTTCGCTGTCGAGGAAAAACGGATTGCCCGCGGGCGGTGACGGATAGGCACCGTCATTGAAGCCCAGGACGAGAAGCTTGCGAAACGGCCGCTTCGGTGTTTCGTGGGCCATCATCACCGAGATGCCACCGAGGAAGTAAGCTCCTCTCGCCGGTGGCGCATCTTGGTAGGCCGCTGCCATCTGGATGGCTTTCTCCAGTTCCGCTTCTGCCGCGTCATTGGCATTGCCAAGTGCTGCGATCAGGCGCGATGCCTGTTGCTTCGCTTCAGCGACATCCTCAGCGAGCGCCTCGTTGTCGCTGAGCAGCCTCTGGAAAGATCGAATCTGCTCCTTGAGCTGGCCGTTGGTCGAAGGCGAGTTCGAGCGGATCAGGGCGAAGAGAGCGGCCTGTCTGCCTGTGAAGTCACGAACATCCCTTGGCTGAAAATCGCCGTCCATGACGGCAGCCGCCAGGGCCGTCCCCACTTCTTCGGGCCAGCACAGGACTGGTGAACAGTAGAGCGATGCGAGCGCCATGGCGGGAGCTGGCCGACGTCGGCATTGAAGGAAATGCAGAAGAGCCTCTCCGCCAATGTTCCTCCGCTGACCAACCCCAGGAAGCGATGAGGCAACCAAACCAGCGTGGGCGAAGGTCTCTGCCAGATAATGACCATATTCCGCCCCCTGCGGGACGATGATGCCGATGTCGCTGGCTGCGAGAGTTGCATCATCAGCCAGCCATCGCTGCACGATGGCCGCCGCGGCCTCGCATTCGGTCAGGGAGTCTCGGACGGACAGTATTGCCAGGCTGTCGTCGAGCGGCATGACCGGTACATCCGGATCCAGAAGATGGCGTTGTACATGGCCTGCCAGACACGATCCGGTTGCCCGCGCCAGCTTCCGGTCAGAAATCAGACGGACGACGTCATTATCGTCCTCGCTCAGCTGGCCATGATGGGTTTCGATGTGCTCGATCACCGCTCGCTCCAGCGGGGTCAGCTGAACGCAGTCTCGATCCCAGACAACCTGCAACGGCTGCAGAGCATCACCTGCGTCACTTGCAAGGAAAGCCTTGAGCGTCGCAACATCGGACGGAACTAGAGAATCGCTGCTGATCCAGAGATTTTGCAGCGCCTCCAAATGAAGGCGTGCCCTACCCTCTCCCGGCAGCGCATCAATCCCGATCGACGCCGGATCGAGATCACGCGTAGCCATCATCATGTGGCGGAGCATCGCCCCCACGGCACCAGTGGTCTGCTCAGGCGCTACCGCGAAGCTTTCTGCCCAAGGGACGCTGTCACCCAAGGCATCAAGGGCCTCGCGCAGCGGCTTCTCGGTGGACTGAGGTAAGGCATAAAGGCTTCCCAGGAGCTGCGCGCTGAGGGGCATGCAGCTCGTAAAGGGCGCTTCGCCGATCCGAAGATGGCAGTTTTCAAACATTCAAGATTACCCCTCAGAATTCGCCCTGCACCACTGCGTCACCCCTTGCCTGCAAATTACGACAAATCTGGTCGCAGCATTGTCTGCGCGGCAGCGATGCGCTTTTCCATTATGTCCTTGAGTGCATCAGGGCCTTCGATCACCAGTTCGCCGGCCCATCCGAACAAGTGATTGGCGAGTTCAAACAAGCCGCCTGATTGGAAACGAACAAGCAGCTCGTCGCCATCTTCCTCGAACTGTTGATGGGGATGGAAGCGCCAAGCCCGCGCCCGATCAACCGCCGGGGCTAGCACTCGCAGAACGATCTCATGACCTGCCTCGTGCCAGATGCCGAAGCTGCGGGCCATCCATGCATCGAGATCCCAATCTTCGGGAGGGCATCCCACGATCCCGCTGTCCCGAACATTGGTCATCCGGTCCAGGCGGAAGGTAAACGGCGGATCTTCCCGGTCAGGCATCTTGCCCACGAGGTAGGTGATCGGTCCATGGATCAGACCATAGGGAACAACCCTGCGCCACGACGGCTCATCCGCCCAATCAGGCTGATAATCGAAGTCAACACAATGAGATGCGAGGATGGCAGACTGGATCGTCGTCAGATCTTCGGGCGATGCAATGACAGCAGGCCCTGCTGCGACACGCGAGCGTTGTAGGCGGGTGAGCAGATCGAGGTCGTTGTCCAGCCGACGCCTCTCGGCGCTATCGAAGGCAATCTTGATCTTGGAGAGCAACTTCTCAAGCGCTTCGCTGTTGACCGTACCTTCGCGGCGTCCGGCATCAACCACGGACTGAAGTGCAGCAACCTCCGAAGAACTCGGCCTTGCATAGGCACGCCCCGGGCTGTCCTTGATCCGAAATCGCTTGATCCGACCGTCGATCGCTTCTTCGAGATCGAAATGAATCAGAATGACGTTGCGCAAGCGTTCGACTGTTCGCCGGTTGACCTCAAGCAAGGCCGCCATTTCGTCGAGAGTCAGACCTTCGATGCTCTGCGTAAGCGCGTGCACAAGCTTCAATGTGCGATCGAGATTACTGAGGCGCTTGGTCATCACGGACCATTGCTAACTGCCTGATCGGCAAGAGCAAGTCAGTTCGACATCGATCCACACATTATATGACCATTTCTGTCGCAAATTCGGACAGCATGACTCAGAGCAGTCTGACCGAATTCAGCCTTCTGGCCGTAGTATGTCTTGTACGGGCCCCGTTGCGACACCCATGCGCAACCTGCGCGCTGCAAGTTGATCCCGCAGTGGTTTAGCCAGCCGATCAAGTTGAAGGCGAGCGCCTTTACCAACGGCGACAAGATCACCGATCAAATTTGAAATCGCACGCTCGCGATCAGCTGGTTCCAAGACCGCGACCAATTCGATCGTTTCGCGCACCACCCCAGGAACCTGACGACGAATGAAGACGGCATAATCGATTACCTCCACATCAAGCACCTTGGCGCTCGCGCTGGCGGACATGAATTGAGCGCAGGCCTCGCGCGCAGCGTCCAGTTGTGCGCATGGCGCGAGACGCATCGCTTCATCCCACGCGTTGCTAAGCGCCTTGTCCGCAAAGGATGCTTTGGGCCCCTTGCGTGTCCTAAACGCCGAATCCCTCTTGGCTACTGCCTGGAAATCTTTGCAACTTGATAGGTCATTCCCGCCTTGCCTTACCTTCGGTGCGGACTGCGCGGCGCGCATCCGGCTAATGAAGTAGAAAGTCGGGATTAGAGCGAGCCCAAAGGCGACGGTGCCATTTCCAACACCACTATCCAGCTCGGATGAGCAAAATATCCCGATAGCGAGAGCGAAGGCAAAAGCCACCCCAACCGTCAGCACGGCTCTTACGATGAGTTCCAGCAATGCGGCCAAGAGCCCAACAGTGAGCACTAGGAGCACAGCCAGAAAGCAAAAGCTCACGACATTTATCATCACACGGCATCCCTTCCGTGCTCCCATCAACTACTGGCACGTCAGAAATGGTCGCACCGACAGACGTCCAGCGAATTTTGATTGGTGTTCAGCAAACATTTCCGCAATCTAGCTCTTGAGAAGGGGGAATTGATGGATCTCGATTTGCTGGAAAGACGCCAGGCTACCCTGTCGTGGCGCGACGACCTGATCATGGCCATCTGGGGCATCGTCAATCGTGCTGGAATAGAAGCCAAGCGTGGGGTGGAAGAGCGCCTTGCCGAAGCCGGCATCGTTGAGACGCTCTGGGATCCTGCCAGTTTTACTCGCGAAAGGGTCGACGTGGTAATGCGCGAGATGATCGTCAGCGAGCTTGAGACGCTGTTCGAGGGCGCTGCTGAACAGTTGCGTACGATCGACCCAGGATACGACGCGCTAGCATATGCGCTGCTCGAAAGCCTGAGCATGCTCCAGATGCCATCGCTTGAACCCGAGGTCCAAGGAGAACCCAATGTGGATGCACATAAGGGATCCGTTACAACCTCCACCGGCAGACTAGCCACAATGATGGAGACCATCTCCAACCAGGATCTCGTGAAGAGTGCGAAGGAATGGGGCAGCTGGGCGCTTTCAGTGGTCGGGGAGGCAAGTGAAGCCGCGAGTCAGAAATTGCAGAGCGGCGCGGGTCTCCATGATCGTCTCCGCCGTTCCGCACAGGCACGCATCGAGACGGCATGGATGGCGCCAGCAGGCGATCCACACCCATTGATGGGACAACTTATCGCAGTGGTGGAAAGCGTAGGCAACGAGGCGCGGAGCATGGCCCTATGAGCGACATCGGAGGAATGTTCGTCGCATCACTCGATGCAGCAACGGGGATCAAGGCCGGGAAGCTCAGGATCGTGGGTTCCGTCGTCCGCCATGCTGCTGGCCCGCTCAAGGGCAAGATACATTCATACCTTCAGGAAACCGGAGCCGCCGGAGCTTTGCTTGAGTCTGTGTCGGGAGCTGGCAGCACATTCGCCAAAACGAGCATGACGACAGGCAACCCGGTCGCCGGAGCTGCGGTCGCTGGCACACAGTTGGCAAGCTCGCTCGGCGGGAATGTCCAGAATGAGATTATCCGCCGCGGAGTTAAAAGGGTCGAGAGTAAGGTCGACGCGCTGGCAAGTGGCATGCAGACGCTGGAAAATCTCGGCGTTGCCAATTTGGCGCTCAGCGCAACGGGAATAGGTGTGTCGCTGGTCGGGTTCGGGATCATGAATGCACGCCTGTCGCGCGTCGAGCAAACTCTGGCTGCGCTTACAGAAAGTACAGACCGGATACTCGCTGCGGTGGAGCGCATTCGACAGGATCAGCTGGCCAGCGAATTCTCGGCATTGCGATCTCAGGTCAAGCTGTTTGAGGAAGCCTGGCTAATGTCGAACCAGGAGCGCGCTACCCAGGTGTGGCTTGACGTCGCACAGGCGACGCGCCCCCATCAGGATAGGTTTGAGGGGCGCGCACGCGAATTGCTCTTCGCCATGCCGCCAGAGTTCGAGCTGGCGGATCCTATTATCGATGCACTCTCACTAGGTGGAGGCCTGCGGGTTGCCTGTCTAATGGCCTGCAACGAAAGCGAGGCAGCAAGCTCGGCGGCAAGTGAGAATGCTCGCCAGATCGAGGGATTGACCGGCACCGTGGGTAAGGCCGATCTGGTGATGGCGCGTATTCCATCTTCCATCGACCGCGCTTCACATGAGTGGGCGGGCGCCATCGCTGCTGCAGTCGATGAGGCGACGCCTATCGCCCAGCGCTGGCGCCAGCGCGAAGCAATCGCTGCTACCCGCGCGGCGCCGCTTGCCCAACTTAAGCACGACGGCATTACTCCGCGCGAGTGGTTGAAGGCTGCGCGAGAGGAGCGGAATGAGCCGATTCTACTCCTGAAAGCTGCGGAGTGAATTCGGCCGCAATTGCAGCGCGCAGGCTCAATCCACTACCGGATAGTTGGGCATCGGCCACTCATGCTGGGGATTGTCCATCATCAGATCGACAAAGATCGGTAGGAGACAGCCAAGGAGCGACGCTCCGTCCCTCACCTGGTCGCGGTTTACATCGCTGTTCCAGGTCGCGCCGCCGTGCACCAGCTGATTTCGCAAGACGTAGAGCCGATCGAACAGGATAGACAGGATCCGCACCGTGTCGTGCTCGCGCAAGGCGTGATTGATGGCTATGCGACCGCGCTCGAGCTTGTGTTCCCAGTCCTCGTAGCCTGGCGCGCCGTTCTGATGCTGCCAGAACGGGTGGTAGACATAGCGATTGTCGAGAAGGAGGCGGATTTCCTGACTGAATCGCTGCCAAACCGCGTCGTAGACACGGTGACGCCCATCAAACTTTACGAGCGTCGAGAAAAACGATTGGAAGAGTCCACGTTCACCTTCCGGCGCTGAGCTGCTGGCCGAGGCTTCTACATCACCGGCGTAGGCAGCGTTGAACCCGATCCACAGCAGGATGAAGCGAACGTCCTGGTCATCTTGTTCTGCTTCCGCTCGTCGCAGCCACGATAGTGCGCGATGAACTCGAAGGGTCAACGGCGTAGAAAAGCCGTCGCGAAGCGCGCGCTGCTTCTCTTTCAAGGCTTCAGGGTGGAGAGGATTGCCTGCCGGGTATCGATAAACCATGCGCGCAACTTAGCGCGATGATTTCTTTCAGGATAGTTTACCGAGCATCTCGATGCGGCTTGTCCGCAATTGATCTGATCCACGCGTCGATTTCCTCTTCAACCCACACCGTGCATTTGGGGCCGAGCGAGCGGGATTTGGGAAAGCGCCCTTCGCTCATCCGCTGATAGATGGCCGAACGACGCAGGCCGACCCGGTCGATGACTTCGGGCAGCCGCAAGAGCCGAGCAGGCGGGGGGCCTGGTGGCGACGCTTGGTCAGCACTTACGCCGTCCTCGGTAGGCTGGGGCTGTGCATTCATGATCGTTCCTGTCGGGTCAATTTCTCGGTCCCCTCCGAGGTGAATTGGATCAGCGCGACAGCGCCATCGAAATGTCGCGGTTGGCAAAATCATCAATGTGCTTCGCAAGCATGCGGGCGACGAGCTGCGAGGTTCCGTTCGCCCACCGGGGCCGCAAATCCTCGACGCGTCGCCCAAGCGTGCGTTCGAGCTGACCTGGCAAGGCCGTGAAGAAGTCCTCAAGAAACTCTCCCATTTCGCTGCGCATCCATTCGCAGGCGAGATCCTCCTGACCTGCCAAGGCAAGGATCATGCTCGCGCGGGGAAAGGCGCCGCAGACATCGAGAACGCGCGCGGCTTCATCAAGGCCAATCGGCCGATCGCCGCGCATCACACGAAGCAGGGTCTCGCGGTGGATCCCGACTTCTCGAGCGATCTGGTGCTTGGGCTTGTCAGACGACTCGATTGCATGGGCAAGAATGTGCGCGAGGCTGGTGTTGGCTTCGCCTCGGAATGGCGCGGGCTGGTGCATCGACAAAAACTCCAACGATGAGGAACTGAGTCGTAGCCATATCGCGCGTGATCCATGTAGGAAAATGAAAAGAACATTTACGGAACATCTCGTTTCTAGGCGAATCAGTCCCTAGGCACGAGTCGCCGATAATCACCGCCACTCTTGTCGGGATTCGTCGACGTTGATTGCGAGATAAGCCGCTGTTTCTGCGTATTATCGCCGACGCCGGCCAATTGATGCGTCCATATCCGTCCGCCACTTCAGCTCCACCGGCAATCCGACTTTCCTACATCGATTTCCTAGATGCATGTGGAACACACAGCGAACGAAAGAACGCTGGGTTCACCCCTCCAGATGGAGCTCCATATGCAGTCTCTCACCCTCTCCCGGCGTTCCGGCGCCATTGATCAGAACCCCTCGAAGTTCGGGCGGGCCATGACCTTTGCAGTACCGCTTGCGGTCGCAGCACTGGCCGCAAGCGCCGCCTACGCGGGCGCCGACACGACCTTCACCCCTGCCCTCACGAAATTCACGGATTTCCTCGAAGGCTCGGGCGGCAAGATCATCACGGTCCTCAGCCTTGCAGGCGGCCTCATCGGTCTCGCCTCGGGCCGGTTCTCGCTCGGACAGGTCGCTGTTCCGGTCGGTGTCGGCATCGGCGTCGGCACGGGTGTTCCGATCGTCACCTCGGTCGTCACCGCGGTCATCTGACGCATCGGACGGGAAGGCGCGTCGCCATGGCAGACCCATATATCATCCCACGTCGGCTCGACGATCCGGAGCTCATCGGCTTCTGGACCATCGACGAGTTCGCCGGGATGCTCATCCCCTTCACCTGGGGGATCCTCAGCCAGCATATCTTTATCGGCATCATCGTTGCCTTCGGCGCCTGGTTCGCGCTGCGAAAGGCAAAAGCAGGACGCGCCAGCTCCTGGGTAGCCCATGCCGCCTATTGGTATCTGCCGGCCGGATTGCTGGGCCTGAAATCGACGCCGCCTTCCCACTGCCGCCTGCTTGCCGGTTGAGGGGAGACATCCATGTTTGCCGACATTTCACACGAGCGTCAGCAATCGTTGCTGCGCCAGCGCAACCTCTTTGCGCTCACCAGCGCCGGGCTCGGCATTGCGCTTGTCGTCGCCGTCAGCCTTGCTGCCACCCGCGACCGCGAAGTCGTGCTCCTGCCAACGCTCCCCAAGCAGCTGACCGTCAGCAGCGCGGGAGTCGAGGCCGACTATCTCGAACTCGTGACCCGCGATGCCGCGCTTGTTCTCCTCAATCGCAGCCCCGAAGGCCTCGACTACTGGATGGACGAGATCCTGAAGCTCGCCGATCCGGCCAGCTACGGACGCCTCAAGGCCGATCTCGTCCGGATTGTAGAAGAGCAGCGGGGTTCGGACGTCACCCAGGCCTTCGTCATCCGCTCGATGACCGTCGACCCCAAGGGGCTGACGTCCGATGTGACGGGCACGCTCAAGACCTTTGTCGGTGCCCAGGTCATCGCGAGCGACGAACGCCGTTTCCGCTTCAACTGGACCTACCGGGGCCTGCGTCTCGCGCTGTCAGGCTTCAGCCAGTTGCCCCCCAAAGACCCAACGAAGGAGGCCCAGTGATGGCTTACCGACGCAAGACGCGCGCGTGGAGCCTGGCTCTTTGTGCCAGTACCATCCTCGCATTTTCAGGGAGCGGCGCGCAGGCCGCCGACCAGTTCAAACAGGCTGCAGACGGAGCGAGCATCGAATGCGCCGTGTCGGCCCGCGAGCTGACGCGCTTCGCGCTTATCGACGACCAGTTTGCCAGCGTGTCGAAGATCTCGACCGGCACGCCCTACAACGATTTTGCTGTCACCAACGAACCGCTGCGCGGCGACATCTACGTGTCGGTGCCCGAGACCTATGCGGCGCGGTCGATCAGCTTCTTCGCCACGACCAAGAAGGGCTTTGTCTACAAGGTTTCCTGCCAGGTCGAGCCTGTCCCGGCAGTGCAGGTCTTCATCACCAACCCGGCGATCGCGACAAACAAGGCATCTGGCTGGGAAAGCGAAACGCCGCTGGAGACGAGCGCGGTGCGCCTGATCCAGGCCATGGCCAATGACCGGACGGTCGATGGCTTCGAGGTCAGGCAATCCTCAGCCCTTCCGGCACGGGTCGGCGATCTCGAAATCCAGCTTATCGCCGATTACCGCGGCAGCGCGCTCGCCGGAAAGGTCATCCGCCTGGCTAACCGTGGCCGCAAGCCGCTGACGCTTGCCGAAGCGGATCTCGCGTCCTCCCAGACACTCGCAATCTCGATCGCCCAGCCCACTCTCAAATCGGGAGAAAGCACGGTCGCCTTCATCGTCGGTTCGAACGGAGGGTTGGGCCATGACTGATGCTCCCTCGATCTCAACCCCGGTACAGGCCGATCCGGCATCGCCGTCGCCAGTAACCAGCCTCAACGCGAAGACTGCACGGCGGCAGAAGCTTCTGCTTGGCTCCCTGGGCGCACTCGCGCTTGTCGGCGGCAGCTGGTTCATCCTGGGCGGGGACGACAGCGCGAAGAGCGATGATCCCACCGCCGCGCAGACCATCGACACGGCAGGGCTCATAAATCGCGACCTTTCGCAGCGTGAATTCGTCGCGACCTACGGCAACCGTCTCGATGCCGTGACCCGCGAGCAGAAGGCCATGAAGGATGCGAGCCTCCCGCGCGAGGAAATCGAAACCCAGCTTGCCGCACTCAAGGCTGAGAACCAGGCCATGCGGGTGGACGGCCAGGCCGCGATTGATGCGATCTCGGCTGAGAATGCGGATCTGAAGTCGCGCCTCGCCAGCCAGGCCGCCCCTGCAGCCGCAAGCCTGCCGCCACCGGCCTATGGCCCGCAGGCGGGTGGCTACGATGCGCGCGGTCGACCTGTTCAGCCTGCCCCTGCGGGTTCTGCGCTGGGCGCAAGCGAAACCGGCCTGCCCGGTCCCGGCGAAGTCAAACTCATGAGCTTCACCGCCGACAAAGCAGGAGCCAGCGGCCTCAGGGCGGCTCGCCCGGAAGCGCCGCCGGTGGTGGTCGAGGATTCGCCGGATTATCTGCCGCCCAATTCCTATGCTCCTGCCAAGGTCATTGTCGGCGTCGATGCGTCGGCGGGCGTTGCGAGCCAGACCGATCCGCTTCCCGTGGTGCTGCGCATTACCGGTCCGGCGCGATCGGTCATGCAGAACGGCAAGGTTCTGACCACCCGGCTTCAGGGCTGCATCGTCAATGGCGCAGCGCGCGGCGACCTGTCCTCTGAGAAGGTTTACGTGAAGCTGGCGCGGATGACCTGCGACCAGCCCGGCGGGCGCGTCGCGGTGAGCGAGGTCAAAGGCTTCATCAGCTTTGCTGGAAAATCGGGCGTGCGTGGCCGTGTCGTCAGCCGCGAGGGCAGCCTTGTCAGCCAGGCTCTGCTTGCCGGGATTGTCGGCGGGTTCGGGCGCGGCTTTTCGGCGAACGCCAACAGCGTCTTCTCCGGCGTCACGACCAATGCCGATGGCACCCGCTCGAAGCTCTCTGCCGGCGACATCCTCGGCGGTGGGCTCGGCCAGGGCGCTGCCGATGCCGCCGATACGGTCAGCAAATATCTGATCGAGCGCGCCGAACAATACCAACCCGTCGTCGAGATGCCGACCGGCATCGATGTCGAGATCGTCTTCCTCGACGGCGTCTACGTGAGGAACTCCCAATGACCCCTGCCGCAAACGATCCAACCCCCACCAAGCCGCGGCGCTGGCTGCGTCCGGTGGCGACCGTTGCTGCCGTCGTCGCCCTGTCAGCCGCAACTGGCTGGGGCGTGGCCAGCCTCGCCTCCCCGGCTCAGGCTCCCGACACGGCAAAGGTGCGCGCCGCGCTCAAGCTGCGCCTCCCGAAGACGCCGATCGACGCCATCACCTGCGATGGCCTTGGCGGCCTGTGCGAAGTCGCCTCGAAATCGACGCTGTTCTACGTCGATCGCGCGGCCAAATATCTGGTGATCGGGCGCATCTACGACATGGAGGCGCGGCAAGACCTGACGGCAGCCCGTCTCCTCGCACTCAACCCAGACTTGCTGGCTGCTGGTGCTGCACGGCGGAGCAATGCAAACGAAGAAAGCCAGCCCGCCCCGCGCACCACCCCGCAGAAGGTATCGCTCGCCGGCCTGCCCGCGAACGGCGCGATCACCTGGGGACCCGCCAACGGCCCCAAGGTCATCGTCTTCTCCGATTTCCACTGCGGCTACTGCAAGAAGCTCGAAGCCGAGCTGAAGGCGATGGGCGCACGCGTCGAAGAGCGGCCCATTTCGATCTTCGGGGCCGACAGCCGCCGCGATGCCGAACGGGTGCTGTGCTCGCCGCGCCCCGAGGTGTCCCTGCACATGGCCTATTCGGGTCTCGCCCTCGCCAATCCAAAACCGTGTGACACGAGCGGGCTCGATGCCAACGAGGCCTTTGCCAAGGCCCATGGCTTCAACGGCACGCCGGTGATCGTACGCCCGTCCGACGGCGCGATCCTTGAAGGGTATCGCCCGGCTTCTGTGCTCCGCGAATTCCTCAAGCCCGCAAAAACGGCTGCCCCCGTTCCGGCCAAGAAAGGATAATCGTCATGGGATTTTCCCACCGTATTCTCGCCTCTGTCTGCCTTGCCGTGCTGACCAGCGGCTGCGCCACCTTCGGCACCAATATCGAAGGTGATTTCACCTGCCGTGCTCCCAAGGGCGACTGCGCCCCCAGCCAGGTGATCGATGCCCGCGCAACCAAGGATTTGTCCGCGACCGGACCGGTCCATGACGGTCTGCGTCCCCCTGTTTCCGTCGCATCCGGCGATCAGGACCGCACCTCCGAGCGTACGCTCAGGATCGTCTTTCCGGCCCATATCGATGAGACCGGAACGCTGCACGATGATGCGGTTGCTTGGGCGGTCGTCGAAAACCCGCGCTGGGCCGCAGAACTGCGCCGCAAGGCAGGCGAGGATACCGCCCCGCCGCTGATGCGGCAGCTCAGGCGCCAGCTGAAGGCCGCACAGGCCAAGAGCGATCTCCTCAACGAAGCCACTACCCTTCCCCCGGCCGAACAGTCCGAAGCCGAGACCTTCGATCTCGGTCAGCCCTTTCAGCCTTCGTCCTCGCTCGAGGACATCCCCTCTGCCTCGCCGCTGGTCCTCCCCTCCACGGCGCGCGAGGCGGTTGCCGGTGCGAGCGCACCGGCGGTCGAGGGGTTCGACATGGCGCAGCCCCCGCATGATCGAACCCCTCGGCCCTCGGCTAACAAGGCCCCGCTGATTTTCCCGACCATCGAGGCAATCGAGGCTGCCAAGAACGCCGCCAAGGCACAGAAGGAGCCCAAGTGATGGCGGAGAAACTCAAGACGATTGTCGACAGGCTCCTTACCGGGCTTCTGGGCGATGCCGAGCACGCCGAACATGACCGGCCTGCCCTGATGCTCGATCTGCTGTCGGACTGGCTTCCTTACCGGGTCTACGATCCGGCGAGCCGGCTCTATTTCAACGCACGCTCCAAAGGCTTCGTGCTTTCGGTCACTCCCCTGATCGGAGCGGACGAACGCACTGGCGAGATCCTCGGGTCGTTCTTCTCCGAAGGGCTTCCGGCAGGCGCCTGTCTCCAGGTCCTGCATCTCGCATCCCCGCGTATCAGCCGGATCGTCGCACCCTGGTTTGCGCCGCGCTACGTTCAGGGCGGCGTCTACGAGGCGATTGCCCGTCACCGCGCGCGTCGGCTCTACGGCCTTGTCTGGGAATCGGGCTCGCGGGATGCGCCCTTCCACGCCCGGCACCATCAGGTCATCGTTTCGGTCGGTGTGCCTGCGGCCAAGGCCGTCAGCAATGAGGATCTCAAGCAGACCCGCGACGGCCTTATTGCGATGTTGAAGTCGCTCAACCTGGGCGTCGCCGAAGTCGAGCCGCAGCAACTGATCGCAATCATCGACGACCTGACCTCGCCGACCACCGCACCGCAGGACGATGCCGTGCCCTACAATCCCAACGACGCGATCGCGGCCCAGGCGATCCGGCACGATATCGAGCTCGTCATCCACGAAGACCGGATGCGGCTCGTCACCGAGCGGTTTCGTGCGACGGGCAAGATCGAGGACGGCGTTCCCGAGATTGGCACGGTCTACCCCGATGCCTTCGACGTGCGGCATTTTTCCTCGCGCAACATGCCCCAGCGCTGGGCGCCGTGGGAATGCGCGCGGCTCATCGGCGACATGTTCACCGACAAGCTGCGCTTCCCCTGCCCGGCGGCGACGATGCTGTGCCTCGTCTATCCCGATCAGGAAGCCGCTTCGGCCAAGGCCGGCTTCAAGTTCATGCGTACGACGAGCCTTGCCGGAACGCGCAGCGCGCGTTTTCTGCCCCGCATCGGCGAGCAGGCAGCCGAGTGGCAGCATGTGCAATCCGAGCTGCAGGAAGGCCGACGGTTGGTGCGGGTCTTCTATGGTCTGACCACCTACTCCCCGCTCGGCCGCGGGGACCGCGACGAACGCGCGATCAAGTCGATCTACAAGGCGGCGGGCTGGGATCTTGCCGATGAGCGCTATCTGCAGATCCAGGGGCTGCTCGCGGCCATGCCGATGACGCTGGCCGATGGGCTTGGCGCGGACATGGAGCGCCTCAAGCGCTTCAAGACCGTGCTCTCGACGACAGCGGCCAATATCGCTCCCATGCAGGGCGAGTATCTCGGCAGCGTCCATCCTCACTTGCTGTTCGTGGGCCGGCGCGGCCAGCCTTTCTTCTGGTCGCCGTTCGAGAACGATGCTGGCAACCACAATGTCGCGATTTGCGGCAAATCCGGCTCGGGGAAGTCTGTGCTGCTGCAGGAAATGTGCGCGGCGCTGCGCGGCGCTGGCGCTCAGGTCGTGGTCATCGACGACGGGCGCAGCTTCGAGCATTCGGTGAAGCTGCAAGGCGGGCGGTTCGTCGAGTTCACGATGAAGGCGGGCTTCTGCCTCAATCCGTTCTCGATGATCGATGGCGAGCGCGCGGCCGAAGACGAGGATTACCGGCTCGACTGCTTCGGCATGGTCAAGGCGATCGTCGGCCAAATGGCGCGGCACAGCGCAAAGCTTAACGACACCGAGCGCGGCCTGATCGACCGAGCGGTCAACATGGTCTGGAGCGAACGGGGCGTCGATGCCTCGATCACCGGCGTCGGCGAAGCGCTGGCCGGTCTCGGCAATGAAGCCGCGAGCGATCTCGCCACCGCGCTTGCGCCATACATGGCCGGCGGCACCTATGGCGCCTTCTTCGAAGGCCAGGCGAGCCTCGATCTCGACACCGATTTCACCGTCTTCGAGATGTCGGACCTTGCCACCCGCGAGGAACTGCGCAGCGTCGTTCTCTCGGCGATCATGTTCATGACCAGCCAGGCCATGACCCGCAGCCCGCGCTCGGTGAGGAAGCTGCTGCTGATTGATGAGGCGTGGTCGATGCTCAAGGGCGGCTCGATGGGCGAGTTCGTCGAAACCTATGCCCGCACTTGCCGCAAATATGGTGGGGCGCTGGCAACCGCGACGCAGTCACTCAACGACTATTACAAGTCCGATGGGGCGACCGCCGCGCTCGAAAACAGCGACTGGATGCTGATCCTCCAGCAGAAGCCCGAGACGATCGCCGATTTCAAGGCGTCGAAGCGCCTCGACATGGACGACCGCACCGAGACCCTGATCCGCAGCCTGAAGCGTTCGGGCAGCGATTATTCGGAAGTCTTCATCAAGGGCCCGGAGACCGAAGCGATCGGGCGGCTCGTCCTCGACGACTATTCGGCGACGCTGTTCTCAAGCTCGCCCCAGACCTTTGCCGCCATCGATGCCGAAATCGCGCGCGGCCATCAGCTTGCCGACGCGATCGAACGGATCGCCTTTGCCAATCGAACCTGACTTCTCCCTCGATCCAAGGACACCCAAAACCTATGCCACTCCATCTCGTCACGCCGATCGACCGGGCCCAGGATGCCCGTGCCGACGGCGAAAGCCTCGATCTGCCGGCCAAGGGCTGGCGCTCCCATGCCGCCGACCTTTGCTACATCGTGCTTCGCGGCAGCACCTTCCTCGCCTCGAGCTACCTCATGGCGCTCGGGCTGCCGCTGCTCTTCTTCCTTCTGATTTCCGGCGGAGATGCCGGGGTCTTCTTCGCCCATCTCGCCAATATTTCGGACCGATTTCTCGGCGCCGAGCAAGGCCGCCAGATTGGCTTCCTCGACGAGTTCAAGTTCGTCCTCATCGGTGTCGCAACGCTCGTCGTGGTCTGGCGCCTGCCGCGCTTCATCAACGATCTCGAGCGCGAGCTTTCGGGAGAAAAGCTGTGAAGAACATATTGGCAACACAGTCCCTGCGCGGCCGCATGGGTGCGGTGAACTGGACCGCCGTCGCGCTCGGTTTGAGCATGGTCGGCTCAGCGCTCTGGGGCGTCTGGGCTACCGACAAGCTGCTCGCGCTCGACAAGCGCGAAGTGGTGACCGTGCAGCTGAGCCGCATCATGGGCGACTTCATCGAAGCCGAGGCGCGCGCAGGCCGACCCCCAGAAGAAACCAAGATGCGCGTCCAGGCCTATCTCCAGGCGGTCGAAGCCTCGGTCGAACATCTGGGCCGCGAGGGCCGTACGGTGCTTGTCGCCGAAGCGGTGGTGGCCGGCAGCACGCCCGATCTCACCGAAGCCGTGCGCGCCGATGTCGCGCGCCGCGTGGGAGCCATTCCCGATGCGCGCCGCTGATCTTGTCCTCCACTCGCCAACCGGACGGCGCCTCGCGCTGTGGGCAGGGCTTGGCGCGGCAGCGCTCGCGCTCACCTCGCTCGCCGCCTTCTCGAAGGACCACGCGCTGATGATCAACGCCAGTCCGAGCCTGCCTTACTGGGCGATCTGGCTCGATCGCGGCGCGCTGCCGCAGCGCGGCGAGATCATCCTGTTCGATCCGCCCGCCTCGCCGCTGCTCGAAAGGCACTTCGGCAAGAAGCCCAAGCCGTTCGGCAAAAAGGTGAGCGGAATGCCAGGCGACATCGTGACCGAAAAGGAGCGCAGCTTCTTCGTCAATGGCCGCAAGGTTGTCGTAGCCAAGCGCGCAAGCCGTTTCGGCGAGCCACTGGCGCTCGGTCCGACAGGCGTGGTGCCTCAAGGCTGCTATTTCGTCACCACCGCGCACAAGGACGGCTTCGACAGCCGCTATGCGGCAATCGGGTGGATCTGCGCCAGGCGCATTCTCGGGGTCGGGAGGCCGATCCTGTGACACCGCTGCGCGCCGCCCCATTCCTCGTAGCCGGTCTTCTGATGGCCGCGCCGGCAAGCGCCCGCGACTACGGCCAGCAAGGCACGGTTTGGTCCGTGATCGAGCCTGACCTGCTCGAGCAAATCCATGCGCGCCTCACCCATCTCGAGAAGTCCGGCGAGACGGCCAAGCTCAACGAAGAGCTGAAGCGGCGCACGATCGCGCGCGTCAACCGCCCTGAGCCGGTCGCTGGGATCAATGCCGCGGCGGCGGCGCGTAGCTGGCGATTTGATCCGACGATCAGCGTCGAGCGCGACATTGCCGACGACAAGGGCCGGGTGATCGTGGCGGCCGGAACACGAGTCAATCCGCTCGACACCGTACCGCTGCGTGTGCCGCTGGTGTTCCTCGACGGCGACGATCCCGAGCAACTTGCTTGGGCAACCCGGCGCTATGCCAGCACCAAGGCCAAACTCATCCTCGTGCGCGGCGCGCCGCTCGAACTGATGAAGGCCCGCCAGCGCCGCTTCTATTTCGACCAGGGCGGCAACCTCGTGAAGCATTTCGGCATTCGCGCCGTGCCCGCAACCGTCGAGCAGCAGGGCCGCGTGCTCATCATTACCGAGCAGCCGGTTCGCCCCAAGGAGCGCGCATCGTCATGAGCAGAAAAAATCGTCTTCTCACATGGATATGCTGCGCGCTCCTCTTCGGCAGTCTCAGCCTTGCTGCGGCTTCACCGGCGCAGGCATCTGCCGGTCCGGGCCGCTGTACGGGCAAGTTCGTCAATCCGATCACCGACATCTGCTGGTCGTGCCTGTTTCCAATCTCGGTCGGCGGCCTGAAGATCTGGCCGTCGAGCCGTCCCGACACGAGCAACCCGGCGCTCCCCGTTTGCCTCTGCGGTCTGCGGCCGGGCATCGCCATGGGCTTCTGGGAGCCGGTGCGGCTTGCCGACGTCAGCATGAAGCCCTGGTGCTTCGTCAATCTCGGCGGGATGAAACTCGATCCCGGCTTCGACATCGGATTCAAGTCGATGGCAGGTCCCTCGGCCGTGGGCGGCGCGACGCAGTACAATTCGCAGTGGCATGTCCACTGGTATGCCTATCCGCTGATCTACTGGATGGAGATCGTTGCCGATTTCCTGTGCCTCGAGCAGGGCTCGGTCGACATTCTCTATATCACCGAGATCGATCCGCTCTGGCAGGACAGCGAACTCACCGCGATCATCAATCCCGAAGCGGTTCTTTTCGCCAATCCGCTCGCGCTTGCGGCCTGTGCGGCTGACTGCGTTGCTGCGACGGCCAAGCTCCCGACCGACGAACTCTTCTGGTGTGCAGGATGCCAGGGCAGCATGTATCCCTTGAATGGCAATGTCTCGGCGACGATCGGGCATGTCCAGGCATCGCGGCTCGCCCTCGCCCGCTTCTCCTACAAGCTCCACCGCGAACTCGTCGCCTGGGGCACGATGGGCAGCAAGGGGCTTTGCGGCAAGTATCTGATGCCGGTGATGAGGAAGCAGCAATACCGCTTCCAGGCCACCAATCCCAATCCACAGACCAAGGGCCGCTACGCCTGCGCGCCCATTGGCGCCTCCACCACCTTCATGTCGGCAGGTCAGGTCTATCCCGCCATCGGCGAGGACATGGGCTATCTGGTCTGGCGCAAACGGAACTGCTGCGCGCTATGAAAATACTCCCTCACCTCCTTCTAATCGCGTCGATCACTGGCGCCGCCGCTATGGCGGGAGCCGCAGCGCAGACGAGCGAGCCGGAGCTCGATCTCGAAGCGATACGCGCACGCGCCAAGGTCGAGGCGAGCGAAGCCGATGCGCTTGCCGCCAGTGCCCGTGCGCGCGCCGAAGCTGTCCTTAGCCAAGCCAATGACAGCGCCGCCGAAGCCCAGGCGCATGGCAAGCGCTACACCGAGCAGGCGGCAAGATCCGCGCGGCCAAAAAGCGAGGACGTCTTCGACTTCGACAAGATGGTGGCCGACGCGGGCACCATGGCCAGCGAAGACTTGGGTGAAGCACCCCGCTTTATCGCGTTCGCTTCGCTCTCGATGCCGCCGGCGGCTTTGCGCGCCATGGCGGACGATGTCGCCCGTGCAGGCGGTGTGGTCGTGCTTCGCGGGCTGCCAGGGGGCAGCGCCAAGACCCTGACCGCAGTGCTCGCGAAAGTTGCAGCGGAGGGCGGCAAGCTCGACGCGGTCGGCATCGATCCGCGCCTGTTTCGCGCCTTCGGGATCGAGGCGGTCCCCACCTATGTGGTGAGCAGCAGCGATTTCGATCTCTGCGATGGCTTCGATTGCCGGACCCAGGTTCCGCCCCACGACCGGATGAGCGGCAATGTCAGCGTGTCCTATGCGCTCGAAACTTTCGCGCAAGGCGGTGGTCCCGGCGCGCTCCTCGCATCCCAGCATCTCGCCCGCCTGCAACGGAGTGACCCATGAAGCGGCTTCTCCTTCCCCTTCTCTATTTCGCTTGCGCCTGTCTGCCGGCAAGCGTCTCGGCCCAAACCACGACCGATGCCGCCAGGGCAGACGGCAAGGCGTTCGGGCGCGATCAGGTGGCCGCTGCGCAGAGCGCGGCGACGACCGACCCGGATGCAAACCGCATTCCCAATTTCGGGGGAGTGCCGAACCAGTCGGGCTATTTCGACGATCCCGACCGCATGGCGCGTGAAGCCGCGAGCCAGGCAACGGCGAACACCGGATACCGGACCATGCGCGATTCCATGGATCGCCGTGCGCAGTTCGCGCCCCAGGACCTCGACGCGGTTGTCGCGCGCAGCAACGTCATCAACGACGATCCGCTCTCCTACACGAGCGGCATGAGCATCAGCGGGAGCCAGGGCCGCTGCGTTCCCTTGCCTCCGGGAACCGGCACCGCAGCGCGCTACATGGCGACCTGCAACGTCGGCTATACCGCGACCCAGGAGACCAGAACCTGCCCGGTGACGCTGAATGCCACGATCGAGCAGCGGCAGGTCCATGGCTACTACTGCGTCGGCGGGAGCGGCGTCGATCCGGCATCGATCTACAATTGCAATCGTTACCCGGCGCCGCAGTGCACGGTCACGCAGTCCTATCCGATCAATCTGTGCGATCCCTATCTCGGTATCTACTGGGGCTGCAACTCGGGCGACCTGCGCGTCGATCTCGTGAGCTGCACCGCGCCGGTCGATGGCGCGACGCCCTACAGCGTGACCGGCGAGAACGTCGTCACGACGAGCCGCGATGAAAGCCAGTGCGCGGGCCTTGCCGCAGACAATTCATGTCAGCAGGACACCGAGACATGCACCGACAGCGATCCTGTCACCAGGATCGTCGATGGCATCGCGGTCACCCAGCCCTGCTGGGCGTGGTCGCGCAGCTATACCTGCGCCCAATTTACGCAAGCTCAGGACTGCCAGACGCTGGAAAGCACGCCCGGCTGCTCGCTGGTGCGCGAAGACTGCCTTTCGGGGGAGCCCTGTCGAACCTGGGAGCGGGTCTACGATTGTCCTGTCCCGGACCAGCCTGCCAATAACAGCCAGTTCATCTGCGACGGCGACGTTTATTGCATCGATGGCTCGTGCGAGACGATCGAGCGCGAGGCCAATGACGAGTTCAAGGACGCGGTTGTCGCGCTCAACGCGATGGACCAGGCAAGGCGCGAGTTCGATCCCGACACGCTCACCCTGTTCAAGGGTACGCGCAACACCTGCTCGTCCAAGGTCTTCGGCGTGCTCAATTGCTGCAAGGGCAAGGGTTTCCCGCTCATTCCGGGTATCCAGCTGCTTGTCGCTCTCGGCTGCAGCCGCGAGGAAATGCTGCTTCACCAGCGTGATGTGCAGGGCCTATGCGCCTATGTCGGGACCTATTGCTCGGACAGCTTCCTGGGCGTCTGCCTCACCAAGAAGAAGGTCTATTGCTGCTTTGAATCCAAGCTTTCGCGGATCCTGCAGGAACAGGGCCGCCAGCAACTGAACAAGCCCTGGGGCAAGCCCAAGACCGAGCAGTGCCTTGGCTTTACCATCGACGAGTTTTCGCGGCTCGATCTCTCGAAGATGGATTTCAGCGAGGTCTACGCCGAATTCACCGACGCCGCACGCCTGCCCGACGAGCTCCAGGCCGCCACCGAAATCCAGCAGAAAATCGAGGACTATTATGCCCGCGCCAGCCAATAAGGCCGCCCGGCGGCTGCTTGCCGCCTTCCTCTCGCTCACCGCTGTTGCTCCCGCGCTCAGCACTCCGGCCCGCAGCCAGGAACCGCCGCTGGTCGCGACCAGCGACAGCCAGGACAGCTTCTACTGCGAGGAGCGACGCCTTGGTTACTGGTTCTATTGCACCAGGCCCAAGCCGCACGAAAGGCAGGAGGAGACATCCGAGCCTGCTCCGAGTGCGACGAGCCAGCTCGATGCCATCACGGCAAATCTGCGCGAACTGAAAGCCAAGGCGATCCTCGAGCCGACCCCGGCCAATGTGACGGCCTATATCCGCTTCCAGCGCGCCCAGCTCGACAGGGCATCGCTGTTCAGCGACGTATGGCAGCGGGCAATCTGGCAGGATCCTGACCTCGACTATACGCTCCAGCGGCCAGTCTCGACGCTCGGCAAGCGCCAGTGGCAGGACTCGCGCAATGCCGAGCGCAATGCGGTGATGGCGCAGCTGTCCGAACGCTACGGGCTGTTCTACTTCTTCGCCCAGAGCTGCGGCGCCTGCGAAGTCATGT
>JADHED010000362.1_pt1 | contig 56980 bp, 59 predicted proteins | sample 8952041 | NCBI WGS metagenome assembly JADHED01 (sample SAMN16124423, study PRJNA663239) | bioreactor sludge metagenome | isolation source: sludge (control) | place: India:Bengaluru | collected 2018-09-08 | reverse complement strand
TGCACAACAGCCATTACGCCCAATCAACTGGTGCAGTCGTCTTCTGAAAATGACAATTCGGCATGTGCGCTGCCGATGTTCAGAAAATCACCGTTTTCTGAACACTAGGAAGGGCTATGAGGAACCGTTCACCGGAATTCACGCATTGCCGCAGCCAGCCAGTAAGCCGCCTGATACTGGGGCCACGCTGCAAACTCTGGATCGTCTGTACGATGCTGGACGCGCTCATAGAGTGTGCGCACACGATCCGCGACGGGGCCATCCGGCTGCGCGATGATGGCGTGCAGTAGCTCGACAAACGCCTTGCGGTCGCCACGAGTTATGATCCCGTCAACGCCCGCCTGAGATTGCAGCGAGTCGCCGGTCAGCCTGACTGATTCTATTTCTGAGCCCAACTCGCCAGCCCAACCGGCCGCCGCCACTTCATTCATACCTTCTATCGTCACCGGTTCTTCCGCTTTCACTTTGCCGTCGAGGACGTGGAAGAAATCGTCGATGGTGCCGGTAGGCTCCCCGTCGGCAGGGATTTGTTTGTGTTTCATCGCAGTTTCGTGCGCCCTGTTCTCTGCACCCTCTACGTCAATGATCGCCGCCCGGATCGGCGGCCCCACGGTGTCCTCGTTGGGAATTTCGCGGTACTGCCCCACAGGTGTTCCCGTCCAGTCGCGGCGGTGCCGGGCTACATCTGCCACGCGCATAGCGCGGGCATGGTCAACGCCAGCCTCGCAGGGCAGCATCACGGGCAGGTCAGGTGGCAGCTTGCGTAGCTGCTCGATGAGGTCGGAAACCGTGATGGCGTTGCATTCCCTGTCGCTCGCCAGCTCGATCAGGCATCCGATGTCGTCTAGTGCCACGGTCAGTGCGTCAGACCGTGCTTGCCGGACATCGACCCGCATATAGTGGTACTTGGGGCTACAGTGAGCCGTCGCTCCGCAGGCTGCGGCAATCGCTTTGATCGCCCACAGCCACCTGTCCCAATGAGGTCGACCCGGCCAGTGGTCACGCTGGGGCCAGTCGTCGGGGCGGTCGAGTGGATGCCGCCCTGCCTCGATGTCGTCCAGCATCTGCTCGATAATCGCCACCGCCCGCGCCGTATTCGGCGACGGCTCCCCAAACTCGGCAGCCAGCACGGCAAGGGCCGGGCGTGCTCTGGCTGCTGCTCGCTGTAGGTCGATCATCGCCGTATCCATCGTTTCAGCCGCTCGATCAGGCTCGGCGCTGTTGGATCGGCAGGCTCATCCAGCAGGCGCTTCGTCACCCAGATCGGTAGTTCCAGCGGCAGGCTGACTTCGCCCCGGTCGCGAGCCTGCAACTGCTCACGAGCCCATCGCCCGTCCCGTTCCATCTCTTCCCGCAGAGATAAGGGATGAGAGCCCTCGAACTGCTCCCGGTCGAACATCACCCCGGCAATATCCAGCCGTTCGGGCATGGGCCATTCATGCCCGCCCTCGCGCACCATCAGCATGTTGCCGCGTTGGATGATGTAGCACCCCTCGGAGTCGGCTTCCATATCGGCTAGCGAGGCCAACGCGAAGTCAGTCCGGTTCTCGTCGAACTTCCAGATTCCCATGTGCCTCTCCCCTTGATCGGCAGAAGATGGTGGCGGGAATGTGGCGGCATTGTGGTGATGTTCCACGGTGTCGCCACCATGCTCACACACAGCCGCCACAGTATTACCACTGTCCTGCCAACATCCCGCCACCATCGTTCCACCATGTCACCACCTTGTTACCGCCATCATTGACACCATGCCGCCACCGTTCTTCCACACTGTCGCCACCATTGCCCCGCGCAGTCAGAGCGGCGGCGCAGCATCAGGATCGTCTTCCTGCTGCGATTTCGGGTCAGCATCTTTCGCGGCCTGTTCTTGCATGTTCCGCCGATCTTGCGCGGCCATACCGTTCGCGCAGGCTTGGGCGAACATGTCCGGCGTCATCCCCTGATCTTCGGCGGTATCCATGTACGCCACGAACTGCGCCTTGAGTCCAGCCAGAGGGGCAGCCAGTTCGGTCAAGCTGAGGCCGTAGTCAAACTGGGCGGCTTGCATGAATGCACGCTCGAACACAGCCCAGCGTGGGTCATCATTGCTGCATTCCGGCTGGGCCGCATCAGCCTCCTGTGCAGCGCGCAACTCAGCCAAGCGGCGCTCCAGGTCGGCCAGCGATTCCTCAACACGCTTGCGCTCACGCCCGAGCCTGTGCTCGGCGTTCCGGGCAAGGATGGCGCGGTTCAGGTTTCCCCAATAAGTGTCGATCCCCTGGCGCTCCAACGCAGTAGCAGCGGCGCCGATGTGCACACCGGGCTGGCGATCAAGCTCTTCGGCGGCGGCCGTGTCGCCGCGTTCCAGCGCATCCTCCCGCTGCACTGATAGCGTGCGGTGGTCCCACCGTTCATCCAGACCAGCCAGCTCCATGTGCTTGTTGCCAATCAGCGCCCATTGTTCGCGCCAGTAGCGGAGCGTTTTCGGCCCTAGCTTGCGGTCGATGAACTCTCTCCCTTTGATCTTGGAGAAGCCATCTGACGTCAGTTCCCGCGTCGGCATCAGCAGGTGCGCGTGACTTCCTACGACGCCTTTCGCGGAGCCATCCCACGTTTTCGGATCGTCGCCGTGAATGGCAAAGTCCACAGGCAGCCCGTGCCGGTCGGCAACGCTTTGGGCAAGGTCGCGCACTAGGGCGATTTCCTGCTCCGGGGTGAGGTGATGCGGCAGGGCAACGATGAACTCGTGAGCAAGCCGCGCATCCTTCCGTACCTCTGCTACCTCCACCGCATTCCACAGCGCCTCGCGGTGGCTGGCCCATGACGGCGCACCGGGTGGCAGGACGATTTCCGTATGACCGATCCGGCACTTGCGGGTGTAATCGTGAACTTCGCCGGTGCGGTAGTCCGTCACGATGGAACCACTGCGGTAGGCGATGGCGGCAGTCGCCGAAAAACCGTGCCCCTGCTTGGCGGCGTCCCGCTTCTTTCCTTTGCTGCCGCCGTCGCGGCTGATGTAGTTCAGCTCAAGCCGGTACATGCCGCCATCTCCACTGCCACCTCCATTGAAAACCCGTTGGCACCGCTTCCCTCGCTGAATGCAGCCTGAAGGGGGTCAAGGGGCGCAGCCCCTTGCGCAGGCGTCGCGCAGCGATGCGTAACTGCGCTGTTGCGGCAGGCGCAACAGATGAAAACCACCACCATCTTGGCCCCACGCGGAGCGCACTAAACACAGGACAGATGATATCGCCGAAGCCCTCATTTGTCCTCATAAAATGCTATTTATTGGAAGCAGGAGCAGCAAGCTGATACCTAAATGGCGGCATGTCCGCAGTTGCTCGCACACGACGAGCATCAAAAAAATCTTGTAGGCGGAATATGGACTGTAAGCCGCATTACGAAAGGCTTTAACGTGTGCAAACAACCACCCATGGCTATGGTTATGGCGCGCTATGAGGCCGCAATCAGGAGCCATAAAACATGGAGTGTGGTCCATATTAAGTACGACTGCGCAGCTTGACGCAACACATTTTCAAGCTGATAGTTCGCCTTAAGACATGCCAAATGGAGCAGAGCAAAAGTGCAGCAAGCAGAGGAACAGAAGCGCGGCAGGGGAAGGCGTCCGGCAAGCGAGCTGGCAGAGAAGCGCGAGCGCGAAATCGCCGCATTGGCAGCGGCAGTGGCGAAACAGCAGCAGCGGCTTGAAGAGCTGAAAGAGGCTCAGCGGAAGGCCCAGAAGGCCGCGCGGCGCACCTACCTGAATCAGCGCAAGTTCGCGGTCGGTGGTCTCGCCCAGATCGCCGGGTTGCTGGAGGCAGATGCGGGCTTCGTGCTTGGCGCAATGCTCGTCATTGCCGATCAGCGTGAACGCGATGGGACATGGCCTAGCTCAATCTTCCTTCAATACAAGGCGCGTGGCGATGAGGTACTGGCCGCCCGTGCCGCCGCCCGCAAGGGCCGCAAGCAGACCGATGACGACGATGAAGACGACACCGAGGTCGAGGCCGCTGCCGCGCTCTCTCAGGAATCCCGCTATCAGGAAGGAGCATCCTAAATGGCCGCCGCCATGCCTTTCTCACCGTGCGACGATGCCACGTCTTGCACAGATCACTCCGTTGATATGCTGCGGTCGATCTTCGGCCCGGTCATTGATGCGCTGGTAACTGGAGCAGACCCGGATACCGTCAGCGCCGCGAGCAACGTGATCGCGACGATGATGTCGTTTTTCAACTCCGGCATCCTGATCGTTGGCACGCTCATTGTCAGCTACGTCGCGGCAATAGGCACGATTAATACGGCCAACGATGGCGAGGCAATGGGGCGCAACTGGTCGTCGCTCTGGACGCCCGTGCGGATCGTGGCCGGTGGTGCAGTTCTGCTGCCGACAGCTAGCGGCTACAGCTTCATCCAGCTCGTGGTGTTGATGTTCGCGCTGTGGGGCGTCGGGTTCGCCAATGGCACCTACAAGACTGGCATGGCGATTGGCGTCCTAAGCCCAGATGGTGTCGTTCAAGGCGTGAATGACCCCGGCTCATTCTACGGGCTGCGCGATTTCGGAAAGCAGTACCTCGCCGCTTCCTATTGTGCCCGCGCTGCAAACCAGATTTATCCGGGGGCACAGGTCAGTGCGGCACCCAGCGCCGACAAGACCACCACGAATGGCGGGCGTACCGAATATCTCTTCCAGATCAAGGATCGGAACGCCACGACGAATTTGGGTGGCGGAGAACCGCTGTGCGGCACCGTCAGCATCAGCCAATACACCGCCCAGCCCGCAAAAGACGCAACCGGCATTGAGGCAGCACTGGAGCAACTCCGCGTAGCAGCGCAGAACGCCAAGATTCAGGCCGCAACCAAACTCATGACCGATCTGGAAGCATGGGTGAATACCTGGCCGGATGACATCTCGGGCGATTGGTCGAACGTGGATTCAGCCAAGTTCAACGAACTGGTGAATAGCGCGGAAACCCAAGTCGCGGCAGCCCTCATGGCTGCGCTGAGCGACACAACTGGCGTGAAATCCGGGTTCCAGTCGCTGGCCACTTCCCTGACCAGTGAGGGCTGGGCGATGAGTGGCGGCTGGCATCAGCGCGTGGGCGAGGTGCGGGGACGCATTGCTGCAATTACTTCCGAATCGGTTGGCTCCGTCAGCGTCCCATCGCTGTCCGCGCTGCCCGCCGATGCAGCGGCCAGCCGCCTCATCGGCAGCGTGACGACTGTCACCGAGGCGATCAGCAAGAAATCGGAGACCAAGGGGAACTACAAGGCACCGACCAGCGGCCCCGGCGACCTCACCAGCGTCATCCCGAAGGACGCGCAGAGCGACATCAACATCGGCAGCATCAATGCCGACTTCGACGCCAAAGTCAGCCTCTGGATCAACTCCATGATGGAGTCGATGGTTGAGATGGCAACCGGCGCGAACAGCTCCGGCACCACGCCTCTCTGCGGCACCGCAGGCCAGATGGGCGGCTCTCTCAACCGGATGAAGTGCATCGGTGACTACCTAACAGTCGCCCGCGCCGGAATCGGTGCAGCAGACGTGGCGATCAAAACAGGAGCCACTGCACTGCGCGTAGTCGCTGGCACGCTGTCCTCGGTCAAGGGTGTCGGCACCGGCCTCGATCTCGACAAGGTGGTAACGCCAATCTGGGATTGGGTGATCGAAGTGCCGGTCAAGCAGCTTGCCATGATGGCTACGTACATCGAGCCGATGGCCTTCTACTTCGGCGTCTTCCTGCCGAGCCTGCCCTACGTGATCTTCATGACGGTGGTGGTTGGCTGGATTCTCGCGGTGCTCCAGTCCCTGATTGCAGCGCCGCTCTGGGCGGTCATGCACATGACGCCTGACCGCACCTTTGTAGGAAGCCAGTCGCAGGGCTACCTACTGCTGCTGTCGTTGTTTGCCCGCCCGGCGTTGGCAGTGGTTGGTCTATTCGCCGCCATGCTCGTGTCCGACCCGATCATCGACTTCATCGCCAAAGGCTTCTTCGCGATGCGTGGGGCCGTCGTCACATCAACCGGTACTGTCGGTGCAATTGCCTCATTCCTGAGCTTTGCATGGTGGTTTATGGTCTTCGGCCTGACGCTCCTGCCCGTGCTCTACATGATCTTCGGCCTGCCGCAAATCCTGCCGGATCATGTGCTGCGGTGGATCGGTGCTGGCGTCAGCGACCTCGGCGAGACGCAAGCAGTCGGGCAGATGCGCAGCGGCATGGCACACGCAGCGTCCAGTGGTGCGCTGCCCAGTGGCGGCAGCAGCCCATCCCGGCGAATCGGGGGTGACGGCGGATTGCTCCCCGGTGACGGCAATGGCGGCACACCACCCACTGGCAATGGCGGTAGCACTCGCGGCACTGCAACGCCTAAGCGGGCGTTGCTGAGTGCAGGCGACCAAGGCGTCGCTCCATCCGCTCCCGACTCATCCGCTCCGGCCCCTCAGCCCGACAACCGTTCTGGTCGGCAAAAGGTCAGCGATGCCGCAGGCGTCGGACTGGGCCGAGCTGTTACCGGTGCAGCGGGAGCCACCGCCCGCAGCACAGGCCGTGTTGCTGATGCAGCGATCTCGACTGGCAGCGCCGGAGTTGCCGCGTACCGAGACGCCAGCGAAAGCGGTGCAAGCCTTGGTCAGCGCGTTCGGGCTGGGCTGGTTGGCACTGGCGCAGCCGCCGTCACTGGCTTTGGCGGCGCAGCTTCCGCATCCGCCAATGATTACGCTGCATCAAGCCGCACAGCTCTTGCCGAAGGCAAGGCCGCCTACTCCGAGGGAGCCGACGCCCGCATTGCAGCCTACAAGGAGTCGCTGCGCGGGGAACCCGTTAGCACCGGCAGCGAAGTCGTTACAGACTCGGGCGGCATCGACCAGTCCTATGACTGCCGCTATTCCCCGCCACCGACCGATACCGATAATGGCGAAACCTCGCCGGACAAGGAGTGATGACCATGTACAAAACCGACGAGGCATTCACCGCCGAAAGTCATGGATTGGTCGTAGGCAAGGCTTACGGCCTCCGCCAAGGCTACGACGAGGGCTGGAATGCCGCTATCGCTCACGTGCAGCCTCAGTACGACGCCGCGCTCCGCGAGCAACGCGAGCTGGCCTATGCGCTAAACGCATTGTCGGTCATCGCCTATTCCGCGCTGGCTGCCCTCAAGGCAGCTCCAGAGCAGCATCGTCTCGCGGTCACCGACATCTACGCCAAAGAAGTGAATCGGTTGATGAAGGCTGGCCAGAACGCCCCCGGCGCGATCCGTGCCGTGCCGCACACCGACCCCGCCTTGCTCGCTCGGGAACACGACATCGCCAACCTGGTGCGGCAATGGTTTGAGCAATCACTGGCTCTGGCGAAGCAGCAGCAACGCTCCAACGACAACTCCCCCAGCCCATGAAGGAGGGCCATATGGACATGATCGACACCACCGTTCCCGCCGCCGTGCTGGCCATCCTGCTGTCTGTCGCGGACACCGTGTTGGCCCAGCGCAAACGCCGCAAACACTCCCGGAGGGCTCGCGCATGAAGTTCATCAGTGGCGCGAAGCGCGCGGCCAAATTCACCTTGGTGGACATGCCGCTATCAATCCTTGGCTGGCGTCAGCTCAAGGCGAACCACGGATTCATCAGCAATCTGTGGCACACCCTGCGCAATCCACGCTGTCCCGAATGTGGCTGCGGCGTCATGCACCTGCCTGCCGACGCTCAGCCCGATGACAACACGCTTTATGGCTGGGAGTGTTCCGCCAAGTGCGGTTTCGGCGTGTTCGCCCCGGACGACCAGATCGAGATTCGCCGCATCGTCGAGGCCCGCATAGCCGAGCGAGGAAAACAGCGCCTTGCCTTCCTCGGCGACCCCGAGCGGAACAAGCTCATCAGCAGCCACCTATGGAAGTCTCGCGCCTACTGGGCAGTCGTCTTGCTTGCGTTCCTGATGGCCGCTTGGCAACTCGCAATAGGCGCTCCCGTGGCGGTCGTCTTGAGCGGGCTATCGATCACCTTGGCGGCCTCCAGCAATGCGATCCGCTGGGGCTATCGAGCGTGGCAGGTGCGCACTGGCACGCTGTTTGTCCCCGGCGCATTCAGCCGCTATGTGCGCGACATGCTGTGGATTCGGAGGGTGCAGTAATGACCTCGATCCTGCGCACTATCTTGCATCGCCTTGGCCGCGAGCGAATCACCGCGATCTGTTGCGTACTCGGCACCTGCCTCGCGCTCTGGGTGGAAAGGGACGTGCTGATTAACGGGCGTCCTGCCGAGCAGCTCGGAACCATCGCCCTCGCCATCGTTGTCCCGATCCTGTACCTGACGCCGCTGGTCTGGCTCGTTTACCGCTACCTCGTGAGGCCCGCCCATGAAAACCGCTGACAGCTATCTCGTACTGCGCGTCTCGTGGCTGCGCGAGCACGATCAGGTCATCGCCGAGCTGGTTGAGCTGTGGCTCGACCGGCAGGCCAAGCAGCAGCCCGAACCCAAGCCCATGCGCATCAGGGCACAGCACAACAGCAACATCAGGATCAGGAGCCATGCCCATGCGTAACAAGCTCACCCCTGTGGCCGCATCGGTCGGCCACATCGTCCGCAGCAATACCCGGTTCGCCCTCGGCATTGCCGTGGGCGTGTCGGTGATGTTCGCCGGGTACGCCGTGTCGGCGGTCAGCTCGGGCAGCGGCAGCATCCTCGGCAACGCCAGCAGCCAGTTGCTCTCTCAACAGACCTCGGTGGTTGCGGATAGCATCAAGGCCGACGCCGAAGCGTGCGCCGCAGGCACCTTGGACGGCAGCATCGGCCACTCGATCAAGCAGGCCATGCAGATTCACCAGACGATTGCCGCCGCGCCGGTCAACGTCGAATCCCTGTTTGACGTGAACAGCGACTGCTTTTCCGGGCTGAGCCAAATCTACGACCTATCGTTTTCGATCCCGAGCCTTGCGAGCATCGTCGGCGCTGCCAGCGATGCCGTCATGAAATACGCCCAGAAGAAGGTCTGCACAGCGGTCAATCAGGTGTCCGGCCTCGTCACCTCTCCGATCAATCAGGCCATCGACACGATCAATGGCATGGGAGCCTTCGGCGACCTCAACGGGCTGACCAATGGCCTGATGCAGCAGGGCCTGAGCCACATCGACCCCAATATCGCAGCCGGTTACAGCAACAACCAGAGCGGTGGCACCTACACCGTGGGCACCAACCCGTTCGGCAGTTCGCAGGTCGATTTCGGCGGTTCCACTGGCACGAATGGGAACATGGGCAGCACCAACGCCCAAATCAACTCGCTCAACCAGCAGATCGCCAACGTGCAGGCGCAGGTCGGTCCGGCGCAGTACCAGCTCCAGCAGGCCCAGCAGGCCCAGCAGCATCTCTCGAACTGCCAAGCCTACCAGTACAACAACTGCACCTCGTATCAGCAGCAGGTCGCTAACGCCCAGAACACCCTCAACAACCTGAATGGGCAGCTCGCGGCCCTGCAAACGCAGTTGGGCAACACCACGCCGAGCATCTATGGCACCCAGACTGCGAGCACGAAGAGCACCACGGCCACCGCGCAGAAGCCCGCAGCATCGGACAGCAGCAGCTTCATCCAGTCCATCGGCAACCTGTTTAACTGAGATGGAGCAGAGTCCATGTTGAAAACGATTACCACCACCCTCCTGACTTTGAGCATGGTCGGCGCTGCCCATGCTCAGATGCCCGTCCCGCTGCTCGACAACGAGCCAGCCGCACCCAGCGCGGCACTCTGGGCCGTGGCTGGGCCGATGCTGCAAGCAGCGCTGGAATGCCGCGAAGACCTACCTGACCATCCGGCCACCCGCGCCCTGCTGCCGCGCAAACCGGCAGGCGAGGAACAGCACTATCGGCTAACGCCGCCCAGCGGGTTCCGCGTTTACGGCCTGCCTGTCGCTGAGATCGAGGTCTGGGTCGATGACGGCAGCGGCGAATTGGGCCACGGCTACACCTCACACATCCGAGGCAGGACGCTCGCCGAAGTCGCCAAGGCTGCCAAGCTGAACAAGGGTCGTTCGTTCCCCAACCGCAATACCCCGATGGGCAGCCTGATGTCCGATCAGCCCTTCGGGCCGGAATCAGTGCAACTGACCTGCACCATCAACGGCACCTATGCCGCCCACGAAAACGAGTACCGGGAGCCATGACCATGCGCAAGCTGCTTGCTCTGGCCGCGCTGGTGGCCGTGACTCCGGCACTGGCCGATACCTGCATGGTGTCGCCAACCGAGAAGCAAACTGAGCCTCTTGCAAAAGGCGCGCTTCGCGGGGGATTTTTTGCAGCGGGAGGCAAAGGCGGAGGGGGCGGGCGGCCATTTCTGGCATGATGAAGTTCTCACACAAACACCATAACGCCCGCGAAATGGATGCTATCCGACCCCATCTGATCCTGCAACGCTGGAATGTGGTCCAGCACGAACTGCTGCCCGAGTTGAAGAACGAGGTGGGTGCGCTGACGCCCAAGCTCGAGCGGGTTATCCACACCCTGGAATGGGTGCGTATCGAGCAATTCGTCTCGGCATCCTGGTGCGGCACGGGCCGTCCGCCCCACGAGCGCAGTTGGTTGGCCAATGCCTTTGTGGCCAAAGCCGTGCTGGGGCTGACGAGCACGGTGGGGCTGATCGAGCGCCTGACGGTCGATCGCGCGCTGCGGCGCATCTGTGGCTTCCCGCTGTGCCGCAAGCTGCCCTCCGAAGCGACGTTCTCGCGCGCGTTCGAGGAGTTTGCCCAGCAACGCCTGGCCGAACGGGTGCATGAGTCGCTCATCAAGCAACACCTCGGGGCGGCCCTGATCGGACACCTGAGCCGCGACGGCACCGCGATCGAAGCACGCGAGCGCCCGGCCCGCAGCACGGCGGCGGCCCCCGCGGCCCCATCGTCCCGGCTCGCCGAGGACGCCACCGCACCCACGCCGGCGCCCCCGGCGAAGAAACGCGGTCGCCCCCGGCGCGGCGAAGTTCGTGCTCCCGCCAAGGTTTCGCCCCTCCAGCGCCAACGCCAGCAGAGCCTGGCGCAGATGCTCGAGGACATCCCCACGGCGTGCGACCGCGGCACCAAGTGCAATGCCCAAGGGTACAAAGTCAGCTGGAACGGCTACAAGTTGCACCTGGACACCGCCGACTGTGGCGTGCCCATTGCGGCGCTGCTGTCTTCGGCCTCGATGCACGACAGCCGCGCAGCCATTCCCCTGTCGTTGATCAGCGCGCAGCGCGTCACCAACCTTTACGACGTCATGGATGCGGCCTATTGCAGCTTCGAGTTGCATGAGCACTGCCGCAGCCTGGGCCATGTCCCACTGATCGATCACAATCCGCGCAAGGGCGAGAAGGAAGCGTTTGAACCGGCTGATGCCGTCCGTTACAACGAACGCACCGTCGCCGAGCGCAGCAATGCGCGCCTCAAGGATGAGTTCGGCGCTCGCTGCGTCCGGGTCCAGGGCGGCACCAAGGTCATGGGGCACCTGATGTTCGGTGTTCTGGCGCTGTCTGCCGATCAGTTGATGCGATTGCGACAATGAAAACGCGCTGCCTGCCTTCTCACTGGGCAATGCACGGACAGATGCAGGGCGCGCTTCGCGCTGAAACATGGGAAAAATGATGATGAGTTAATTCAGAGGTCGGATTACGCCAGCCACCGTTAAAAAAGGCATGAAAACCGCTCCTGTGGCGGCGCACCATTCTTCAATTCGGCGTTTTGCAAGAAGCTCAAACTGTCTCCGGGCGCTTCGGCAAGTTCCGGGGTGGCGGCTCTGGCAACTTCGGCAGCGCAAACCAGAAGCCGCACATGCACGATGGCCTGGATTTCTCGACCAGCGGCGCGTCGCAGCCGCTGTACGCCACAACGGACGGCAAGATCACCTTCATCGGCAACCGGCGCTCGGCAGGCAACGCGATCCTGATCGAGCGCAGCAACGGCGACGTGGTGGCCTACTACCACATGAGCGGTTTCGCCACCGGCTTGAAACAGGGCACCGAGGTCAAGGCCGGGCAGTACATCGGTATCTCCGGCAATACGCCGAGCGACGCGATGGTGAAGCACCTGCACTTCACCTACGGCACCGCCCAACGCGACGAGGCCCGCGCCAAGGCATTCGCACAGGATGCATCCAAGGGCACCTTCAACCCCGGCCAACTCCCGTCCGCCTTCAACCAGCAACAAGGAATCGGCTGGAAGACCGACCCGGCCCCGTATTTCTGCGCGACGTTCCCGATTCACGACGGCAACCCGCAGCACTACCCGATTCTGGGCAAGGATACGAAAGAGCAGCACGCAATCCTGTTCGGCAGCGTGCCACCCGGTGGCGTGACCCCGAACGTCAAGTTCGAGCCTGCTCAGGTCGCGGCGGCGAACGCGGACGCAGCGCTGGCCGCAGCCGAAGGCAAGTCGCCCGCCGAATGGCTGTCGGACAAGGACGGCTACGGCTCGCTACCGACCGCGCCCATCGGCGGCTATCAGACGATGAGCACCCAAGAGATGCTGCTGACTGAGGCGGGGCGTCGGCTCAGCGACGCTGAGTGGAATAACAACGTCACCAAGGTATCCAGTCGGGCACTCTGGTCGGATTACGTCCATGCCGTTGGCGTCAGTAACGTCATGGCCGAAGCCATCTACCGCAAGAAGGAGCGTGTCGAAGCTCTGCTGGCCACCTACACGTCGCAGAAGACCGAGCGGCTGCGGCGACAGGCTCAATCAGCACATGAGCGGGCGCAGCGCGGCGGCGTGTCGCGCAGCATCCAATAGTGAAGGAGGGCAACATGTTTGTGTTTCTGCACCCAGACGTAATGGAACGACTCTGCATAGAGACGGATGAACGTCAGAGGTTTGTCCAGGCGATGCGCTCGTGCCCCGGCGTGATCTTGGAGTTGCTGCCGTTCGCGCCACGAAAACGCCGGCCAGAACCTCGGATCGTGCTGATTCCGTCGAGTTGCCGACGGCAGCGGGAGTACCGCCGCGAGGAACTGGTCATCTGCTGCGACCGGTTTGATCTCGTCGAGAAAATCACGCTGCTGGCGTACATCTCGATGCTCCAGATGCGGATCGAGCAGGAGGTCATGGAGGGGCAGTAAGCCTACCCCTGTCGGGCTTTCACGATAGCGGCGGCAGCAACAGCCGCCGCTTCGTTGTCGGCAGCCTCACGCGCCCACCAGGCTGGCTGGGCGGCAGCACTCGACAGCGCCCCGGCTGCCCACATGGCAAGCTCCTTGTCGCCCAGATTGATAGCCTGAGTGAACACCGCGCCAAGCTGCCGCAGCTCGTCGGCCAGTGCCTGATATTCGGCAGCGGTCGGCATCAGTCCACCCGGCCCTTTCTGGCCCCCTTCGGCGCGACCCCCGCCGCAGCCAGCCGCTCTTCGAGGCTAGCAAGCTGCCGCTGGACATCGCCAGCCTTGGCAAGCTGGCCTTGCAGGTCGATCACCTGCTGCTCGGCTTTTGCGAGTGCTGCACGGGCTTCCCGCAGTTCGGCCTCCGTGCGCGTTGCGTGCTCGGCACGCTCTTCCAGACGGCCAGCCTTCAATTCCAGCGCCCGGTTCGCCTCTCGCAGCGCGGCAAGCTCATTGGCACAGGCGGCGTCCTGCGCCTCCAGCCGGGCGATTTCCTCGGTCGCCTCGGCCAGTTCGGTCTTCATTACGCTGACGCGGGCCTCGGCGTCCTTGCGCACCGCCTCGGATTCCACCCGCGCCTGCTGGGCCACCTCGGCGTAGATGCTGCGCACGAGGTCTGCCCCGCGTGCCAGCAGGGCGTCCGGCACTTCTACGGCAGCCTCTTCGCCTTTCTCGCGCCGTGCCTCCCAGTCGGCCAGCATCGGCTTGAGCGTGGTGAATGATCCGCCGACCCGCTGCTGGATCAGCCGAAAGGTGGGTTTTCCTCCTGCGGCGACGATGGCATCAGCGGCGGCATCCACCGCCTGTTGAGTGACGATCTGCTGCATGGCTGCCTCCTTCTCATCATAACATCGTAACGTGTTACGTTATCGTAACGTAACGATCAGCAAAGGCCAAGAGGAATACTCTTCGCTCCCGCTGGTCGCTGCGCGTCCGCCCGTGGACAACCTGCCCGCCCACAGCGCAAGGCTGTGGACGGCCCGCCGCTGGCGGTACGCAGGTATGCCCACCGGCTCCCTTGCTGGGGCTACTCGCATTTTTCAAATGCTGGATGGGCTACTTGCTGACGCCTCGCTGCGCTCGTTGTCGGCCAGACGACAAACGCGGCAAGCTGCGCTGCCTGCCGACCGGCCCCGCTGGAAAACGGCTCACAGCGAGCCATTCTGTGCCGGCAGCAGGAGGGGCATAGCCTTCGCTGAGAACACGCTATATCGGGCGATTCTGGGTGCATATGGGAGGATTCCAGCGGAGGGGCAGGGTCAAGGGGTTGGTGCGGCCCGCAGACCGCGCAGCGGTCGAGGACACGGCCCCTTGACGCTGAACCGCAGCGGACAGCCTGTGCGAGTGGGGGCAGGGACAAAGGGCGTAGCCCGCCACCCCTGCTCCCCGAGCCTCACGGCGGCGAGTGGCCCCCGGCAGGGCCGCCGGAGGCATATTGAAAGCAACCGACGCCAAGTAGCGCCTGTCATTCTTTGAATGATTCGAGTAGCCGCAAGGAGGCCGGTGGGTAACGGCTTGCCGTTATCCACGGGCGGACGCGCAGCGACCAGCGGGAGCGAAGGCTGTGGGGAACTCGCATGCGAGTTATCCACAGTGCTCTGCTGGTAGAAGAAGGGTAGAAGAAAGGTAGAAGCGAAAAAATGCTGCTTTTCTTCAATTAACTCAAATACTTGCAAATGGTGTGCGCGATGCTATCCCGATGAAGCGCGACGCCATCCCGATAAAGCGCGATGCTATCCCGACGGGGGCGCGACGCTATCCCGATGAAAAACGTCCCACTTTGTGGGTCTTGGGCTGAACGCTATGCCACTGCCTCCGGGAGCCACAGAGCAAGCTGCGGGTTGCCTCGTGTGCTGTCCTCGATCTTGTGGGCCGTGATGATCTCAAGCCGCTCCAGCTCGCGCACAGCGCGGGCTAAAGCGTCGCGGAAATCACGCATCCGCCCGCTGTATTCCATCTTGCCCTTGAGCCAGTCCAGTGCGTACCGCTGTATTGGGTCAGCGGACGTGGCCACCAGCCGCTGCAATGTCTTGGCCATGTCCTGCCCGCGCCCGATCTGCATCCGCTTGTCCCAGTCAATCAGGCTGTATTCCCGATTGCCGAAAATCTGTACCCAGCGGGGATCTAGGCTGTAGCTGTACGTCTCGGCCTCGTCGTCGTAGCTGAAGGCCGCGATGATGCGGAAAGACACCGTTTTGCCGATGCTGTATCGGGTTGAGCCATCCGGCTTCTTGGCCTCAAGGAATAGTGTGGCCTCTGTCAGCGCCTTGATACGGCGATGTAGCCATTCGTAATCGTGCTTGCCCGTGCTGCGCTTGAGCCTACGCAGCAGCTCGGCGCGGTTGAGCGGCACTGATGTGCCCAAGCGGAACGGCTGGGCGAAGGCAATCAATGCCATGATGAGGTCGCCGTCTGCTTCGTCCAGTTGCTCCCCGGTGTACTCCAGCACGCAATCCCGCCGTGTCACCATCACAGCTTGCCGATGGAATTTGCGTTTCCCTCGTGCAATGGGAGCAATGAGGCTTGATCTGTTCAGATGGTTTGGAAAGGCTCCAATATCGAAGCCGGGCAAGAACATTTGGCGGGGTTCATTTGCTGCCCGCTGCTCTGCCTGCTCTGCTACTTCGGCAGCTTTCTGCTTGATCCACGCCAGCGGATCGCGCTTGGGCTTGGCTTCTGTCAAGCCAGCGTCCAGCAAGCTGCCCAAGCTGCGCATCGTCAAATCCTGACCCTTGGCCTGCGGGAACGCGGCGATCAGGGATAGACAGCGTTGTTGCTGGCGGCGCGGGCGGCAGCGGCCTTCTGTCCGAGCCACGCATCAATCTCGTGCTCCAGCCATCCGACAACCCGCTTGTTGATCTGGATGGACGCAGGAAATGTCGGATCGTCGCGAGTGATCCGCCAGAGCGTTACGTCGTTGATGCCGCCGAGCTTTTCGCAGACGGCCTTGCGGCGTAAAATTTGCATCGTCCTTACCTCCTGCATATTGAAAGTCAATGCAGGAAGTTTCAGACGGCGACCCGGTAGCGGTCACGGATTCCCAGAAGGGAATTCTTGCAGCCAAAAATCCGCGCGAATCGGGACGGCGCAGGCAGGCCAAGCGCCTGTCTGCGCTTAGGCAGCGTTTCGGAAAGTGTATATAGAAGTGACTACACGATGACTAACCACGAGAAAGAATCCGCTGCCGTAGCCACTTTTCGACATAACTTCCGGTTTAACGTCTAACCCTATCCAAAGCCAAAAAAATCGGTTTTTGGCTTTGACTTAAAGCCCATGAAAAACTAGAATAGCGGGCTTCGTAGAAACACCGATTTCACCCGGTGATGTAGCTCAGCTGGTTAGAGCGACGGATTCATAATCCGTAGGTCGAGGGTTCAAGTCCCCCCATCACCACCATCAAAAAGGCCTCCAAACTTGGAGGCCTTTTGTTTTTTCAATCGCTATAATTATCAGAAGTGATACATCATCCCCACCCGGATCGATTGCTCGTCCTCCAGGCTTTGGCGGTATCGGCCATAGCCGGGTAAGTCGATATTCGATTTTTCATCGCCGTAATCCGCGTAGCGATATTCCGCCCTTGCCGCGATATTCTCTGTAAAGAAGTGTTCGGCACCGACGCCTAATGTCCAGCCGTCATGCCATTTCGTATTGGAGTCAGTCCTAGCGAAGGCATCCTTATAGGTGGTTTTAACTTTTGCAGTGGCATAACCAGCCGTAATATAAGCCAACGTTTTATTATCGTTAAAAACGTAACCCAAACGCGCTCTCAAAGTCGCAGCATCTTCCATCCTGGCTTTTGAGGTGAAATCATTGTCGGTAACACCGTTGAATTTTTCTGCGTTTTTATCAGTGGCATCGCGGAATTCATAGTCGGCTTCGATACCCAGCAGCACATTGTTTTCAAGTACCTTGTTGAAGCCAAGAAACCCACCGATCAAGCCACCTTCCGGCGAAAGTTTGTGAGTCCAACCTGAAGGCGCACCATTGATGTATTCCTTGCCATCGGCATCCGCATCCACGTAACCCGCATGAATCCCGGCATATAATCCAGAAAAACCGTCAGCCGCCAGCGCGCTGCTGAACGGTGACAGTGCCAGACAAATCAAAGCTATTTTTTGCATTTACCAACCTTTCATGTAGAAACATCCTTGAACTGGAGCCTGCGTCTGATACAAGCTTACACGCCAGATTGAACAAACAACATACCTTTTGAGCCAAACACGTGCCAACCATGAGATTCCGCTACTTCATTTTTCTATTACTCTTCCTGCCGGCCTGCGTTCCGGCCATAGAACGCACCAGCGAACTGACCGGCAAGGTCGTGCATGTGTCCGACGGCGATTCGATGATCGTGCTGGCGAACGGTACGGAGCAGCGCGTGCGCATGCATGGCATCGACGCACCCGAGCGCAAGCAGCCCTACAACCGCAAGGCGCGGCAATCGCTGGCGGAACTGGTGGCCGGCAAGACGGTGACGGTACAGTACGACAAGGAGGACAAATACGGCCGTATCGTCGGCAAGGTGCTGGTAGACGGCACGGACGCCGGTCTGGTGCAGTTGCAGCGCGGCATGGCGTGGTTCTACCGTTTTTACCAGGAGGAACTGGAGCCGGAAGACCGAGCTGCCTACGCGCAGGCGGAAGACCTGGCGCGGCGCGACCGGCTTGGCTTGTGGGCGGAGCAACAACCTGTACCGCCGTGGGAGTTCAGGCGGCGCCGTTGATGCGAATGCCGTTGACGCCGCATTTGATGCAGGATTAATCCATGGAATCGACATTGCCTTATCAACTGCTAGCCGATCTGGTGCTGGCTCTGCACAGCGGGGTGGTCGTCTTCATCGTCCTTGGCACGGTCCTGATTGTCGCAGGCAATCTGCGCGGCTGGCGCTGGGTCAACCATTTCTGGCTACGGTTCGTGCATCTGGCCGGCATGCTGTCAGTCGCGATCGGCACCTGGCTGGATATCACTTGCCCGCTGACTGACGTGGAGCGATGGCTGCGCATCAAGGCGAATGCGCAAACCTACAGCGGCAGCTTTATCGAACACTGGCTGCAGCAGCTTTTGTTCTACGATTTTGCCCCCTGGGTGTTTGTACTCACTTACACGCTGTTCGGCCTGCTGATTCTGGCGCTGTGGTGGATTTTTCCGCCGCGCAGAAGGCGCTGACACTGACTTATCCAGCCAATCCAGAATACGGCTCCGTAGCGGACGGCGACACAATCCGAGGTGAGCACGGCGGCTATTCCTGTTAACCTAACAGCCTTGCCCGGCAGCGCAATCAAAACCCCGAAATCGTGCACAAGCGGCACCCAGTTAACCCATAAAGCTATCGAGTTCATGTCATCAGGTTCCACTTCACACTGCGCACACCATATCCTGCAGGAAATCTTCGGCTACACCGCTTTTCGTGGTGCGCAGCAGGCCATTGTCGAGCATGTGGCCGCTGGCGGCGATGCGCTGGTGTTGATGCCGACCGGTGGTGGCAAGTCGCTCTGTTACCAGATTCCGGCTTTGCTGCGCGACGGTGTCGGCATTGTGGTTTCGCCCCTGATCGCGCTGATGCAGGATCAGGTCGAGGCCTTGCAGCAACTTGGGGTGAAAGCCGCTTTCCTCAATTCCAGCCTCGATGCGGGTGCGGCGCGCGATGTGTTGCGCCGGCTGCACAACGGCGAGCTGGATATTCTCTATGTAGCGCCGGAAAGGTTGCTAACCGGCAGTTTTCTCGCCACGCTAGAGCAGGTCGCGGCCCGCCCCGGCATCGCCTTGTTTGCCATCGACGAGGCGCATTGCGTTTCGCAATGGGGTCATGATTTCCGCCCGGAATACCGCCAGCTCTCGCTGCTGCACGAGCGCTTCCCGCAGGTGCCGCGCATCGCGCTGACGGCGACGGCGGATGCTCCGACCCGCGCCGAGATCGTCGAGCGTCTCGGACTGGAGGAAGCGCGGCAGTTCGTTTCCAGTTTCGACAGGCCCAACATCCGTTACCGCGTGACGCAAAAAGCCAATGCTCGGCAACAACTGGAGGCCTTTCTCGAAAGCGAGCACCCGAACGACGCCGGCATCGTCTATTGCCTATCGCGCCGCAAGGTGGAGGAAACCGCCGATTGGCTCAAATCGCGCGGCTGGGACGCGCTGCCCTACCACGCCGGGCTGGATGCGGCGACGCGCAACGCCAACCAGCGCCGCTTCCTGCGCGAGGAAGGCATCATCATGGTGGCGACGGTGGCTTTCGGCATGGGCATCGATAAGCCCAACGTGCGCTTTGTCGCCCACCTCGATCTGCCAAAAAGCATGGAAGGCTATTATCAGGAAACCGGCCGGGCCGGGCGCGACGGCCTGCCGGCGAATGCCTGGATGACCTACGGCCTGGGTGATGTGGTCAGCATGCGGCAAATGCTGGATAGCGGCGATGCGCCGGAAGAACGCAAGCGTGTGGAGCGGCAGAAACTGGACGCCCTGCTCGGTTTCTGCGAATCCACCGCCTGCCGTCACCAGACCATACTGCGCTATTTCGGCGAGGCGCACCCGGGCGATTGCGGCCAGTGCGACAACTGCCTGACGCCGGTCGATACCTGGGATGGCACGCAGGCGGCACAGATGGCGCTCTCCTGCATCTACCGCACCGGCCAGCGTTTCGGCGTTGTCCACCTGATCGACGTATTGCTGGGTAAGAAAACCGAGAAGATCGCCCAGTTCAACCATCACACGCTTTCCACCTACGGCATCGGCCAAGCCTTGAGCCAGGCGCAATGGAGCAGCGTGTTCCGCCAGTTGGTGGCGGCGGGCTATGCCGAAAGCGACATGGCGGCTTATGGCGGCCTGAAACTGACCGAAGCCGCGCGGCCGGTGCTCAAGGGCGAGCAGGAAGTCTGGCTACGGCGCGACGCTGAACCTGCGCGACGCAAGACGAGCAAGGCCGAACGCGGTGCCAGCGCGCGCGAGGCCTATGCCGGCGTCAGCGACGACCCGCTGTGGCAGGCTTTAAAGGACAAGCGGCTGGAGCTGGCGCGCGAACAGGGCGTGCCGCCTTACGTCATCTTCCACGACAGCACCTTGCTGGAGATCCTCAACCGCAAGCCGCAGACGCTGGACGAAATGGCCGGCATCAGCGGAGTCGGCCAGGCCAAACTGCTGCGCTACGGCGATGCTTTTCTGGAAGTGCTGGAAGGCTGACGCCGGGCAAAAAAACCGCCAGGCAAGCTGGCGGTAGTCGGGATGGTACAACCTTCAACAGCAGTTAGAACATGACGGTCAAAGTCGTATTGATGGAACGCCCCATGCCGGGAACGGCAGTGCCCCACAGCGGGCCAAGATCGCTGCTGCGCATGGTAGCGCCCTGACCCAGGTAGGAGCCACCGAGCGGATCGTCATAATCCTTGTCCAGCAGGTTCTCGAAACCGACATCCAGACGTGCGTGTTTCCACTCATAGCTGCTGTAGAAATTGAGCAGGCCGTAACCGGAAGTTTCCAGCTCCTTGCGCACATCCTGCACGCGGTCCTTGGCATCGACCAGCTTCAGTTCCAGCGTATTGCTCCACTGGCCGAAGCGATGATCCAGCGCCAGCTTCATGTTGAGCGGCATGATGTGGTAGAGATCGTCGCCGGAAGAGAGGTTTCTGCCGCGGGTGTAGCTGACCAGACCCTTGGCCTGCAGGGTGCCGAAGCGGCTGCCCTTGATCAGCGCCAGCTTGCCGGACATGTCCACACCATAGATGCGGGCGCGCTGGTTATCCAGACTGAGATTGAGGAAACCGTCGGTGCGTGCGGCACAGACCTTGCCGACCTCGGCGCAGGTAACGGCGTCGATGTAGTCGTTGATATAGGTATAGTAAGGCGTCAGCTTGAGGCTCCAGCTTTCCTGCATCGCATCGTGCCAGTTGCCGGAAACGCTGACGGTATGCGCCACTTCCGGATCGAGGTCGAGGTTGCCGACATAGCCGTTACCGTCGCCATACCAGTTGTTCATGTTCATGACCATGCTGTTGCTGTTCGACCAGGTGTAGCGTTCATACAGATTGGGCGAACGGCTCTTCATGGCATAACCCGCCTCGTAGGTCTGGGTGGCATCCGGTGTGAAACGCGCCAGCGCGGTCAGGTCGAGATTCTGGTCAGTCTCGCTGCGGTCTGCCGCATTGAAGGCACCGGGGATGGTCGAGATTCTGGTCAGTCTCGCTGCGGTCTGCCGCATTGAAGGCACCGGGGATGCTGGTCGGGTCGGTCGGGTCGCCGTAGCCCGTCATGCCGCCCATGGTGTTGTAGCCTTCCACCCGGCCGGCATCGGTCTTGACGGTTTCATGGCGCACGCCGAGCTGCGATGTCCATTGCGGATTCCAGCGCGCTTCCCATTCACCGAAGACGGCATAACGGTCGCGCTCGCCATTGTTGATATTGAGGAAAGTACCAGGGCCCATCATCATGCCGGAGCCTGATGCAGGCCAGTAGTCATCCAGGCGATAACGCTGATATTCGGTGCCGACGCGCAGGATGTCGCGCTCGGAGAGAACGATGTCGCCCTGCAGTTTGAGGCCGGTGTTCTTGCCTTCCGTTTCCATCGGCATGCCGGGCGCATCCATGTACCAGAACTGCTTGTCGTCGCCGAAATTCATGCTATGGCGCGTACGCTCATGGTAGGCGCTGGCGTGGAAGGTCCCCCAATCGTAATCGCCGGTATAGCGCAGGTTGAAGCTCTCACTGTCGTTATCGGTCATGTCCATGCGCTGATTGGGAAAGTTCTGGTACGGGATGTTCTGCACCGCGACTTTCAACTCGAGCAGGTGGTTGTCATGGCGCAAGCCGATGTCCAGCGCGTGGTTCTCTGTCTTGTAGGCGGTGGAGCCGACTTCGTCGCCAGCCAGCCAGCCGCGATCCTGCGCGGCGGTGCCGGCCGGTTTGAAACTGCTACCGGCCTTGTAGTTGTTGGCTTCAGCGGTGGCGCCGGTATAACGCACGGAGAGGATGTCGCTGGCGATGGTGGCGGAGAGATTGATGCCGCGCGCATCGTTGTTGCTGCGGTAAAACGTCGAAGCCTTGCCTTTCATCAGCAGCTCATCGGCAGATGCAGCGAACTCCGGCGCGGCCGAATCGACGGCGATGGTGCCGGCAATGCTGTCGCCGCCCATGCTGACCGGCGTGATACCGGCGAACACCTTAATCTTGTCGACGTTGGCGGGATCGATGTAGGAAAGCGGCGAGTTCATGTGGTTGGCACAGGCCGAGATCAGGTCCATGCCGTCGACCTTGATGCGGATGCGGTCATCGGCCAGACCGTGGATGGACGGCAGGCTGGAAACGCCGCCGGCGCGATATAAGCTGATGCCCGGCTGCCCATCCAGCAGCGAGGCGGTGTCGCTGGTATTGGCGCGCAGGCGCTGCAGCTCTTCCTGCGATGGGCTGGAGTCGGTCAGCGTCGGCAGCGGCTGCAGTTGCTCCTCGAGCACGGAAACTTCAGGGGTGTGGATGGGATGCTCGGCGAATGCGACAGGGACAGAGGCAAAACAACCGGCGACGACAAGGGCGACTTTCTTCAACTTCACTTTCCATACTCCAGCGTGGCAAATGCTCTGGATTATAGGAAGCCGGAGCATTTCGAGGAATGTGACATGTTGTCGCAGGCGGCTATCTCAGCCTGCCCACTGGACTTGCGGCAGCAACATATCCCGCCACGGCTCGCGCCCGGCCCGCAGTATATCGCGCACGCCCCAAGGCACGATGACCAGAATGGCCAAGCCCCAGACCGCCAGCCACATGACCAGATGACTGCCGAGCAGGTGGCTCAACTGCTCGGTGAAATTGAGTACCGCCACCAGCGAGCCGACCAGACCGTAAAAACGGTAGCCGGCCGGCTTCAGGTAATCCGCGATGCGCGGATTGGGGTGATGGATGAGCGAAGCGTAAACGAAAATCGAAGCCGCGATCCACAGCATGAGCAGCGGCGGCACCAGCACGGCGACGATGCAGGCGATATTGAAGATTCTGGCGCTCAGCTTCTGCTGACTGGCACTGATGAGATGGTCGGTCACGGCAAACTCCGTCTTGCTTTGAATTTGCTACCGATTCTATGAAGTTTTCTGCCGGATAAAAATGTGACACGTTGCCGCAGGGCAATCGCTTGCAACGCTGACCGGTAGAAGTCCGTTGCCGGGCCGGTCCCAGGAATCGAATCTAGCGCATCCGATCGAGCGGGATCCGGCCGAGCTCGATGCCGAACGCCGGCTCCGGACGGGTCCACGCCAGATAGAGATGATCGCCTTCGCTGACCATTTGCGGCACACCGGAATCCCGGCCACCGCTCAGGCTACCGAGCGTAGAGACCTCACCGGCCTGTCCCTGACGGTCGATGATGCGCGCAACCAGTCGAGAAGTCTTGCCGTCCGGGTTCGTCATCCAGGAGACCAGCGCGTGTTCTTCATCCAGCCACATGGCGTCGATGCGCCCCAAGGGCAATTGATCATCGAGATCGACCGGCGTCGAAAACACCCGCCCGCCGTCGTGCGAGATCGCGGCGCGCACCCGTGACCGCTCGCTCTCAGCCGTGAACCACGCCGCCAGCACATTGCTGTCGCGCGCGGCCAGCGCAGGGCCGTTGACCGGGCAACCGGCGATCTTCCAGCCTTCGCCCCCCAGAGGCTGCGATTCAGCCCAAACGCCATCGACCATACGGGCGACACGGTTATCGCGGATCTCGTCATCGGTGCGGCCGCGCCATGCGGCCAGCGTACCGTCCGGCACCGCCGCGACCGCTGTCCAGCAGCAGGTGCAAGTGTTGCCGTCGACCACCTGCTCCGGTTCCATGGAACCGTCAGCCAGCACGCGGGTATACATCAGGGCAAAGTTGCCGGCATGGCCGGCATGGTGCGCCTCGTGGCCGGCCTGCGCCGGCAGGCTGACGTAATCGCGGCCATCGAGCCAGATGATGCCGGCTGCGCCGCGATCGGGAAAGATGCTGACGAAACCGTGCTCGGCAGCCTTACCGTCGCGATGCGGGCTGCCAATCGGGCGCCAGCTCATGCCCGCATCGTTGGAGATGGCGAGCGCAATATCGTAATCATAGGTGCCCCCGCCCGGCTGCTTGACCAGCCAGTGCGCGAGCCAGAATGTCTCGTCGATAGCCACCACCGAAGGGAAATCGGACCAGTTGACGAACCAGCCGCCGCCCTGCGTGACGATGCCTTCACGCTGCCAGCGGCCGTTCTTCAGCACGGCGTACTTCAACACGTGCTGGTCGCCAGCCGGCTCGACCCAGCTCATGATGATTCCGCCTCCCGGCATCGCCGACAATCTCGGCAGACGTGCACCGCTTGCAGCCGGGCTTTGCATTGCTTCCAGCCGGATGGCCGGCTCCGGCCAATCCAGGAGCGTTGCGAACAACAATATCGCCAGCAGCACTGCCGATAAAATCAAACCCAGCCGCCAAGGGGTTCTCTGCATGACACACGCCTGTTTTAATGATGCATCAGAAATTTACCATCATCCTGGCATAAGCGGTCAGGGGATCGCCCCGATAGACGGAGAAATCGTTGTTGCCTGTGTAGTATTCCTTGTCCAGCAGGTTCTGCACGAACAGCTCGGCCTTCAGGCGCGGATCGATCTGCCACGCCAGGAAGGCATCCACCGTGGTGTAGGAAGGCAGTTTGTAGGTATTGGAAATGGTGCCGTAACGCTCACCGACATGGTTGGCGCCGAGGCCGACATGCACGTTGGGCAGCAAGCGGTAGCGCGTCCACAGATTGGCCTGTAGATGCGCGATGTTACCCAGGCGATTGCCGACATCGCCGTTGTTGCTCTTGGTGATCTCAGCATCGATGTAGGCCAGCCCGCCGCTCAGGTACCAGTCGGCGTTCGCCTGCCAGCCTCCTTCCAGCTCCACGCCGCGTGAACGCTGTTCGCCGCTCTGGATATCGAAACCGGGATTGGCCGGGTCACCCGTGGTTGCATTCTCGATAGTGATGTGGAACAGCGACAGGCTGCCGCTCAACTTGTCCGACTGGTGCTTGATGCCAATTTCGCGTTGGCGGCTGCGCTCCGGTTCAAACGGCTTGCTATCGGCTGAAATTCCGCCAACGATGCCCTCAATCGACATTGCCGTACTCATGCCGGCGAACAACGACCATTGGGGAGCCAGCAGATAGGATGCGCCGACCTGGAAGGTGTTGGTGCGGTCATCCTGATCACTGCTGTCGGGGGTATCGATGCGGCTCTCGACCTGACGCAGGCCGAGCAGCAGATTGAACCGGTCGGTCAGCTTGATCAGATCCTGCACGTAGAACTCGTCGGTATCCGCCCGGCCGCTGAATGCGCTGCGCACGCCAATTGCCGGCAATACGTTGGCATAGACCGGGTTATACGGATTGATGGCCGTCACACCGACATAATTGGACCAGTCGCCCTTCCATTCATGCCGCTCGGCAGTGTAGCCAAGCGCTACCTGATGCGCCATGCCGGCAAGGTCGAAACGGCCTTTCAGCTCCAGCTCATAGGTATCTGTCATGTCGCGCTCGTGGAAATCGTGGCGGCCGGTGCGGCTGATCAAGCCACCGCCAATCGGATCGCGCAGGCGCACCTGCTGCTGGTTGACGTTGAACTCGAAGCGCTGGTAGCGCGGGCTCAGCGTCCAGTTCTCGCCGATATCGATCTCGAGCCAGGTCTGGATCAACGGCGACCAGGTATTGAGATAATCGAACGCCGGCTCGCCCATATAGGTACTGCGTTTGCCGCTGAAACCGACCGGCAGACCCGGGTTGGGCGAGCTCTCGCGCTGCTGGTATTCGGCCATGAGAAAAGCCCGTACCGGACCGCCCTGGTCCCAGGTCACGGTCAGGCCGACGTTGTCGCGGTCGATATCCTGATGGTCGACGAAAGTGCCGGAACGCTCGATCTCGCCGTTGAGGCGGATGCCTAAGCCGCTGTTGCCGACGCCGGTCGTCAGGTCGAAGCCGCCGATCTTCGTATCGTACTGGCCGAGGGTGACATGGGCGCTACCGGCAAAATCGCGCTCCGGCCGCTTGGTGATCATGTGGATGCTGCCGCCCAGACCTTCCATGCCGAGGGCGACGCTGCCCGGCCCCTTGATGACCTCGACCCGCTCGACGTTGCTGAAGGCGGACTGGTCGACATCCTCGAAATAGAGCTGGCGGAAACCGTTGCGCGTGACCGAGGCATCGAAACCGCGCAGCTTCCACGAGAAGCTGGCAAATGGTGCCGTCCTGCTGTGGCCGCTATAGGCGGACGGCACGCTTTTCAGCACATCGGCCATGTCGATCGAACCGCTATCCTGGATCTGCGCCCAGTTGATGGACTGGCTGCTCTGCGGCACGATCAGGCTGTCCGCCTGAAATCGCGTGGCTGCAGTCGATTGCGGCGTCGCATACCTCGCCGCCATGTCCATCGCCTGTGTGACACCGATTTGCGGCAGAGTGATATCCAGCGCGGCGAGGTTCTCGCCCGCTTCCGGCTCGGCCCCGTGGGCCGCCATTGCAGCAACGCCCATCCACGCACCTGCCAGTACCGGCATGATATTTCTGAAATCCATAATAACCCCCTGTTTTTATTGTGCACGCATTTTAGGGGCTGACATGGATGGTGAGAATGCGACACATGGTCGCAGCCTGTTCCGATGCCTGTCATGTCGCCGTTGCCGCAGCATGCCCGGCGTGGCTTGCGGCATTCTGCGGCGCGACAATTTGCCGCAAGCACGAACCGTCATTGCGCGCTAAAATCAAAACATGTTCGCCCGACATTTCCATCCGCATACCGCCGCGACCAAGAACCTGCGTCGCCTGTTCTGGGTGCGCAACATCGTCGTCGGCTTTCTACTGGCGATCGCCCTGCTACTGCATTACCTCGATATCCCGCTGAACCCGTGGCCGATCGCCATCTCACTCGGCGGCATGCTGTTGCTGAACGTCATGACCTGGTGGCGGTTGCGCGACCCCATCGGCGTCAGCGAGACCGAGCTGCTGGTGCAGTTACTCGGCGACATCGTCGCGCTGACCACGCTGTTCTATTTCACCGGCGGTTACAGCAACCCCTTCGTCTGGATGTATCTGCTACCGCTGGCGATTGCCGCCGTCGCGCTCAACACGCTTTATGTCTGGCTCATCGCCGGGTTGGCGATTCTGGCCTATTCGCTGCTGGTGTTCCTGCATGTGCCGCTCTCGCACCTGCATGTGCATGCCGGTCCCGGCATGAACCTCGACATCCACCTGATCGGCATGTGGCTCGGCTTCATGGTCAGCGCCGGCATCTTCGCCTTTTTCGTCACCCGTATCGGCCAGACCCTGCGCGAATACGACCGGCTGACGGCGGAAGCGCGCGAATCCGCGCTGGAGAGTGAACGCATGCTGGCACTGGGCGCGCTGGCGACCGCCGCCGCGCATGAACTGGGCACGCCGCTGGCCACCATGGCGGTGCTGACCAAGGAGATGCGCGAGGAATACGGGCACGAGCCGCAATTGCGGCAGGACCTCGACCTCTTGCGCAAACAGGTCGACCGCTGCAAGGAGATCCTGACCTCGCTGACCTCCTCTGCCGGCGATATGCGGGCAACCGACGCCAACGGCGTCGCTCTCGACGACTTCCTTGAAGGCACGATCCAGCGCTGGCGAGACATCCGGCCGGCGGTGCGGCTGCACTGCCGCATCAGCGGCAAGTTGCCCGCGCCGAGGATCGCCACCGATCTGGCGCTGGGCATGGCGCTGATCAACCTGCTGGACAACGCCGCCGACGCTTCGCCGGAACAGGTGGATATAGAAGGCGAGTGGGATCAGCAGCTGCTGAAACTGGACATACGCGATTACGGACCCGGCATCACGGACGAAGCGGCACAGCGCGCCGGCACGCCGTTCTTCACCACCAAACGCGAGGAAGGCATGGGGCTGGGGCTCTATCTGTCGCGCATCATACTGAGCCGTTTCGACGGCAGTGTGAAACTGGACCGGCATCCGCAGCAGGGCACGGTGACGTCGATCCGCCTGCCGCTGAACGGATTGATTTTGCGGGGCGGCGCCTGATGCTCGCGCGGACTTGGCAATCCAGTCGCCGCCACCATGAATGCACAAGATTGACTGCACAAGTATTTGCAACAGCGCTAAACTGGAGCAAAAACAGGGACTGAGACCATGCCGAGAACCTGGTTCACACGACGCAAACGCATCTTCCCGCTGAAGTGGGAGATCACGCTGGCCCTCATCATCAAGGTCATGCTGCTGTATGTGCTGTGGGCGCTGTTCTTCGACCAGCCCATGCCGAGGGAGGACCGCGGCGAAAACACCAGCCGCATCATTCTGAACAAACCATAATCGATAAACCGTAAAGGAACGCCCATGTTGCCCACCGCCGAAGTCGTCGATCTCAGTCGCCTGCAGTTCGGGGCGACCGCTCTTTACCACTTTCTGTTCGTGCCTCTGACGCTGGGGCTTTCCTGGCTGCTGGTGATCATGGAGTCGGTCTACGTCATGACCGGCAAGGAAATCTACCGCGACATGACCAAGTTCTGGGGCAAGCTGTTCGGCATTAACTTCGCCATGGGCGTCACCACCGGCATCACGCTGGAATTCCAGTTCGGCACCAACTGGGCCTATTACTCGCACTACGTCGGCGACATCTTCGGCGCGCCGCTGGCAATTGAAGGCCTGATGGCCTTCTTTCTCGAATCGACCTTCGTCGGCCTGTTCTTCTTCGGCTGGAACCGGCTGTCCAAGGAGAAACACCTGATGGTGACCTTTCTCGTCGCCATCGGCTCCAACCTCTCGGCGCTGTGGATCCTGATCGCCAACGGCTGGATGCAGAACCCGGTCGGCGCCGCCTTCAACATCGAAACCATGCGCATGGAGATGACCAGCTTCTCCGAACTCATTTTCAACCCGGTGGCGCAGGTCAAGTTCGTGCACACCGTGGCCGCCGGCTACGTCACCGCTTCCATGTTCGTGCTCGGCATCTCGTCCTGGTATCTGCTGAAAAAACGCGACACCGCCTTCGCCCTGCGTTCCATCGCCATCGCCTCCAGCTTCGGCCTCGCCTCCATCCTGTCGGTCATCGTGCTCGGTGACGAGTCCGGCTACGCCACCGGCGAAGTGCAAAAGGTCAAACTGGCCGCCATCGAGGCCGAGTGGCACACCGAGGAGCCGCCGGCCGCCTTCACGCTGATCGGCCTGCCCAACCAGGAGGAAGAACGCACCGACTACGCCGTCAAGATTCCCTACGCGCTCGGCCTCATCGCCACCCGTTCGCTGGACGAGCCGATCACCGGCATCGTCGACCTCAAGGCCGAGAACGAACAGCGCATCCGCAACGGCATGCTGGCCTACGATGCGCTGACCCGCCTGAAGGACGGCGACGAAAGCGCCCGCGCGGTCTTTGAGCAATATCAGCACGACCTCGGCTACGGCCTGCTGCTGAAGAAATACACGCCTGACGTCATCGACGCCAGCGAGGAACAGATCAAATCCGCCGCCAACGACACCATCCCGCAGGTGGCGCCGCTGTTCTGGAGCTTCCGCATCATGGTCGGCCTGGGCTTCCTGTTCCTGTTCATTTTCGGCGCCGCCTTCTACTACACGACCAAACGCCAGATCCAGCAAAAGACCTGGCTGCTGCGGCTTTGCCTGTACGCCATCCCGCTGCCGTGGGTCGCCGCCGAACTGGGCTGGATCGTCGCCGAATACGGCCGCCAGCCGTGGACCATCTCCGGCATCCTGCCGACGCATCTTTCCACCTCCTCGCTGTCGGCGGGCGACCTCTATTTCAGTCTGGCCGGCTTTATCGGCTTCTATACGCTGCTGCTGATCGTGGAGCTGTTCCTGATGTTCAAGTACGCGCGGCTGGGACCGTCCAGTCTGCATTCCGGCAAATACCACTTCGAACAAACGGCCGCATAAGGAGAACGTCATGATGTTGGATTACGAAAGCCTGAAACTGATCTGGTGGCTGTTCATCGGTGTCCTGCTGATCGGCTTTGCCGTCACCGACGGCTTCGACATGGGGGTCACCGCCTGGCTGCCCTTCCTCGGCAGGAACGACGAGGAGCGCCGCGTCATCATCAACACGGTCGGCGCCGTGTGGGAAGGCAACCAGGTCTGGTTCATCACCGCCGGCGGCGCCATCTTCGCCGCCTGGCCGTTCGTCTACGCCGCCGCCTTCTCCGGGCTCTACATCGCGCTGTTGCTGGTCTTGTTCGCCATGTTCTTCCGCCCGGTCGGTTTCGATTACCGCAGCAAACTTTCAGACCCACGCTGGCGCAACTTCTGGGATTGGGGCCTGTTCGTCGGCGGTGCGGTGCCGGCGCTGATCTTCGGCGTCGCCTTCGGCAACCTGCTGCTGGGCCTGCCGTTCCACCTGGACGACACCATGCGCGCCTATTACACCGGCAGCTTCTGGGCGCTGCTCAATCCGTTCGCGCTGCTGGCCGGCGTGGTCAGCCTCTCCATGCTGATGATGCACGGCGCCATCTATCTGGAACTGCGCACCGATGGCGCCGTGCAGGCGCGCGCCCGCAAAGCGGCGCTGGCGGCCGGTGGCGTCTGTGCGGCCAGCTTCGCATTGGCCGGCATCTGGCTGGCGTTCGGCATTGACGGCTACCGCATCATCTCCATGCCGGATGCCAATTCGGTCTTCAACCCGCTGGCGAAGACGGTGGAGATCTCGGCCGGAGCATGGCTCAACAACTACCAGACCTGGCCGTGGATGATGGCGGCGCCGCTCGCCGGTTTCGCCGGCATCGCGCTGGCACTGTGGACAGGGCGCAACGGCCGTCAGGGCCTCGCCTTCTTCTTCAGCTCGCTGGCGCTGAGCGGCATCATCCTCACCGCCGGCTTCTCCATGTTCCCCTTCGTCATGCCGTCGTCGACCGACCCCAATAGCAGCCTGACGCTGTGGGATGCAGCTTCCAGCTACAAGACGCTGGGCATCATGTTCATCGTCACCCTCATCTTCCTGCCGCTGATCCTGCTCTATACCTCATGGGTCTATCGGGTGCTGCGCGGCAAGATCACGGTGCAGTCGATCAAGGACAACACACACACCGCTTATTAGGAGCTCATCATGTGGTATTTCGCCTGGGTACTCGGCATCGGCCTCGCGGTCGGATTCGCCATCATCAACGCCATGTGGCTGGAAGCAGAACAGCCTTACGAGGAGAACTGAGCGCATGGCGCATCAGCTGCACCTCAACGGTCGGGCGCGGGCCAGCGCCATCGAACCGGCCTGAGTCACGCGATGAAAACAGAAACGGAAACCCTGCCCAGCCTGCTGCTGGTGGACGACGACGAGACTTTCTGCGCCGTCATGGGCAAGGCGCTGAGGCGGCGCGGCTTTGAAGTCGCCGTCGCCCACGACGTCGACAGCGCCACGCGCATGGCGGAAGAAGAGCCGCCGGAATATGCCTTGGTCGACCTCAAGATGCCCGGCGACTCCGGCCTGGTACTTGTCAGGCGCCTCAACGCCATCGACCCCACCACCCGCATCGTCGTCCTCACCGGCTATGCCAGCATCAGCACCGCGGTCGAAGCGGTCAAGCTGGGCGCCACGCACTACCTGGCCAAACCGGTCGATGCCGACGAAGTCATCGCCGCCTTTCACAAGGCCGACGGCGACGACAGCATCTCGGTCGCCAGCAACCCGCTGTCGGTCGACCGGCTGGAATGGGAACACATCCAGCGCGTGCTGACCGAACACGACGGCAACATCTCCGCCACCGCGCGGGCGCTCAACATGCACCGCCGCACGCTGCAAAGAAAGCTGGCGAAGAACGCGCCGAAGGAAGTCTGAACAGCACTTCAATCGCGCTTGAACGGCGCCCGCTCCTCCAGTTCGTCCTGATACATTTCCATCATGCCGGATTCGCGCTCCAGCGCCCGCGCGATCGCGGCTGCAAAATCCGGGCGAGCAATCTTGTGGAAGGAGCAGGTAGGCCTCGGCTTGAAGCCGCGCGCCAGCTTGTGTTCGCCCTGGGCGCCGCCCTCGAAATAGCGGATACCGCGCTCGATACAGAACTCCTGCGCCTGATAGTAACAAAGCTCGAAATGCAGGCCCGGCACGTACCCCAGGGCGCCCCAATAGCGCCCGTAGAGCTGGCTGATACCTACACTGTTCTCGCCGAAGAAACTTAGGGCCGCTGCAATGTTCTCGCCGTTGCGCTCCGCCACCACCAGCAGCACGTTCTGCGGCATCTGCCGCCCGATTTCGATAAAAAAGGCTTCATTCAGATACGGACTGGAACGATGCAGGCGATAGGTGTTGGCATAACAGCGATAAAAGAACGCCCAATGCGATTCGCTGATATCCGCGCCGGTCAACCGGTGAACACGCACATCCGCCGCCGTGATTCTCTTGCGCTCCTGTCGGATCTTCTTGCGTTTGTCATGCGTCAGTGTCGAGAGAAAGGTGTCGAAACTCGCATAGCCTTCGTTCTCCCAACGGAACTGCACGCCGCTTCTTTTCAGCCACCCGGCTGCAGCCATGGCTTGCGCGTCGCTCTCATCAGGGAACAGGACATGCGCGGACGACCATCCGGCCGCAAGTAACTGGTCGCCCAGTGCCGCCAGCATTTGCTGACGAATCGCGGCATCCGCACACATCAGGCGAGGACCCGTCACCGGCGTAAAGGGAACGGCACAAATCAGTTTCGGATAGTAGTCGATGCCATGCTGCTCAAAGGCATTGGCCCAAGCCCAATCAAATACATATTCTCCGTAGGAATGGCTTTTTGCATAGAGCGGCATCGCGCCCAACAACCGGCTTCCATCCTTCACCAGCAAGGGACAGGGTTGCCAGCCGGTTCCGGAGCCGACGCAACCGGTCCTTTCGAGCGCATCAAGATAAGCATGCGTCAAAAATGGCGAGCCATCACCAAGCGTATCCCAGGACGCGGGGTCGATTTCCTTGATTCCGGAAGCAATAGAGATTTGCGGACTCATGCCTGAATTATGCATGAGGAGGAGAAATACTGCGCTCGCGGATATCAAGCGCCTACATATAAAAAGAAAAACAGCCGGACTCGGCCAGGCTTGTGTTGATTCGGCCTGCTGGTTTCAACTCGGACTACAAGGCGGGTTTGCTCGGGATTTCAGCCTGCTTGCTTTTCAGTTTCGGCCGCCTGGTCTGCTTGGATTCCACTTCCGCCTCCGCTGCCGCCTGCGCTTCCATCAGTTCCGCCTCCCGCGCCTGCTGGATGCGCAGCTCAGCGGCACGCTGACGTTCGATCAGCTTGGCCTGATAATCAACCAGTTCGGTAATGGAAATAAAGCCATCCGCATCCAAGTCCACCTGGTTATAGTGCCTGGCGACCTGTGGCAGGCTGTCGACCACTTCCTGGCGGGAAAGCAGGTTGTCATTATCGCGGTCAGCACGGAAAAAGCGCTCCTGGATGCCCTTGCTCATGGAACGGCGACGATCCTGTATCTGATGATGTATCGGGTCGTTGGTACGGGAATAGTGATTGAGATCCATGCGCAGGCGCATGCGCTCCTCGAGGCTGACGCTGCCCAGGCCTTGCACCTGCTCCGCACCGGTTTCGTCACCCGGCTGGACCAGCTTGTCTTCAGGATTTTCCGTCACGCCCAACGCTTCGCGCGGGCCGGCGATTCCGGACTGGGACAATCCGAGAAAAACACACACCATGACCAGTGCATGCCGCGTGACTGCGGATTGTTGTAAAAAGGACATCGGCAGACTTACACCGCAAAGAATGGTTTGAAATTGCTCAACAGGTTTTGCATCTCTACGCTCTCCTCATCGCATTCCACCGCCTAATATCCGGTGCAACTTTATATTCGATTCATCAGCGAAACAAAAGTTTTTGACATCGGCCGACGGATCTGGCCGACATTTGATTCGCTTGTCGTCAAGTGCGGCTTATTTGTGCTATCCGCTTGTTTGAGAGCGGTTATAATGACGCAAGAATGTAAATTGAATGTTTCCCGCATCCGGCTGATTGTAAAAAATTGTAACAGGCGATGCCTGCGCCGTAAATTTCAGCGGATTATACGGATGAAGCCTTTCATTCCACAGGATTTTTGCCCAAAATAGCGTCATGCAAACCAATATGAAGAAAATATTGCTGGTGGATGACGACCTGCGTATGCGTGAACTACTGCAACGCTACTTGGGCGAGCAGGGATTCAGCGTCAAGGCAGTTTCGGATTCGACCGAAATGGATGCGGCACTGGCGCATGAACACCCGGATCTCCTGGTGCTAGACCTCATGCTGCCCGGAGAAGACGGCTTGGCCATCTGTCGCCGTTTGCGCGGCAACAACAGCCGCATCCCCATCATCATGCTCACCGCTCGCGGAGACGAAGTCGACCGCATCATCGGCCTCGAAATGGGTGCAGATGACTACCTGCCCAAGCCGTTCAACCCAAGAGAACTGCTGGCGCGCATCAACGCCGTCATGCGACGCCAGGAACAACGCATCCCCAGCGCGCCGGCGATGGATACCGCGACAATCAGCTTCGGCGATTTCGTGTTCGACGCATCGACCCGCAGCCTGACCCGCAACGGTGAACCGGTCACCATCACCAGCGGCGAGTTCGCCCTGCTCAAGGTGTTCGTCGACCACCCGCGCCAGCCACTGTCGCGCGACCGCCTCATGCAACTGGCACGCGGCCGGGAACTGGACGTCTTCGACCGCAGTATCGACGTACAAGTCTCCCGCCTGAGAAGATTGATAGAGCCGGACCCCGCCCACCCCCGCTATCTGCAGACCATGTGGGGCTTCGGCTACGTCTTCGTGCCGGACGGTGAAGTCCAGAAAAGCTGACCCTCACGCGAAGCCATCCCGGCCCAACATCATTGAGACTCTTCCCACGCACCCTGCTTGCCCGCATCATGGTCCTCATCGCGCTGCTACTGGCGATCGGCCAGTTCAGCGCGCTGAAGATCTTTGACTACTTCGAGCGCGAACCGCGCGCGCAGGCGGCAGCACTACAGGCCGTCACCGTCGTCAACTACACGCGCGCCTCGCTGCTCGCATCTCACGAGAATCGGCGTATCGCCCTGCTGTCGGAACTGTCCGGCAAAGAAGGCGTGCGTATCTACGCTGCCGACCTGCTGGAGATCGTCGAACCCTTGCCGAACGACCCCTTCATCCGACTCGTGGCTGAGAAAATCCGCGAGAATCTGGGGCAGGAAACACTGGTGGCGATTAACCATCTTGGCGTACCCGGCCTCTGGATCAGTTTCAGTATAGGCCAGGACGAATACTGGGTCGTCATCCCGCGCTTTCTGACAGAACGTCCATTCCCGTGGCAATGGTTCGGTTGGGCCGCGCTGGTCGCCATGCTGTCGCTCGGCGGCGCCTACGTCATCGCCGCCCGCATCAACCGGCCACTACGCTTCCTGGTCAAGGCCGCCGGCCGCATCAGCCACGGCGAACAGCCTCCGCGACTGCCGGAAGAAGGGGCGGAAGAGATGCGTGAAGTGCAGCGCACGTTCAACGAAATGTCGGAAGCGCTGGCCCGACTGGACAGCGAACGCACGCTGCTGCTGGCCGGCATCTCGCATGACCTGCGCACGCCGCTCGCCCGGCTGCGGCTAGCCGTCGAGATGTTGCCGGATGAAGTCGGCGAAGCCACGCGCAACGGCATGATCCAGGACATCTCCGACATGGACAACATCATCAACCAGTTCCTCGACTTCGTCCGTGGCGTGGAGGGCGAACCGGCACAACTGGTCGATATCAACGCCCTGATTCAGTCGGTCACCGAGCGCCACGCCCGCGCCGGCCGCGAGGTCGAACTGCGCCTGTCCTCCAACTACAAGGTACCGTTGCGCCCACTTGCCATCCACCGGCTGATCGGCAACCTGATCGACAACGCCTTCGCCTACGGCAAGGGCAAGGTCGCCGTCAGCACCCGCATCACGGCCGGCTACATCATCATCAGCGTCATGGATAACGGCCCCGGCATCCCGGACAACCAGATGAACCGGCTGCTGAGACCGTTCGAGCGCATGGATTCCGCACGCGGCAATGAAGGCGGTAGCGGCTTGGGGCTCGCCATCGCCGACCGCATCGCCAAGCTGCACAAGGGCAAACTGGAACTGCTCAACCGGCCGGAAGGCGGTCTCGAGGCGCGCCTCAGCCTGCCGCTCTGAACTGGATGACTGATTGAATTGACAGGGGAACAGCAGCCGCCGGACTGCTGACTGACTTTTAATACAGCCGGCTTCAAGCCTCTGCTGACGGCCGAAACCAGGCCAGCTTCTCATGCAGCGACACCACGCCGCCAACGATGATCAAACATGGCGGCTTCAATTCGGCGGCACTGACCTTTTGCGCCAGCGTGGCCAGATCGGCGACCACCACGCGCTGCCGCACGGTAGTACCCTGCTGCACGACCGCCGCCGGCGTCTCTGCAGACAAACCATGCAGCACCAGTTTGCGGCAGATCTCGGCCAAGCCGACGAGGCCCATGTAGATGACCACGGTCTGGTTCGGGCGCGTCAGGGCCGGCCAATCCAGCTCCAGCGTATCGAACTCGCCGTTGGCGCCGGCTTTCAGGTGGCCGGTCGTGAACAGGCAGGACTGCGCATGATCCCGGTGGGTCAGCGGAATCCCGGCATAGGTCGAAACACCGTTGGCCGCCGTGATACCCGGAACCACCTGGAACGGGATGCCATGCGCCATCAGGGTCTCTATCTCCTCGCCGCCACGGCCGAAGATGAAAGGATCGCCGCCCTTCAGCCGCAGGACGCGCTTGCCTTCCCGCGCCAGCCGCACGAGCAGCTGATTGATCTCCTCCTGCGGCAGCGTGTGCTGGTCGCGCGCCTTGCCGACATAGATCAACTCGGCATCACGTCGCACCAGCTCCATGACCTCCTTGCTCACCAGCTTGTCGTAGACGCAGACATCGGCCTGCTGCATCAGACGCAAGGCGCGGAATGTCAGCAGGTCCGGGTCGCCGGGGCCGCCACCGACCAGATACACCTCGCCGCGTACCAGTTGCAATTCGGGATCGTCTAGTTGTCGTTGCAAGGCTTCCCTGGCCGCCGCCTCCTGACCGGAGAACACCAATTCCGCCACCGGGCCGGCCAGCGTATTCTCCCAGAAGATGCGGCGTTCCTGCGTGGTCGCGAAACGCTGCTTGACCGCATCGCGGAATTCCGACGCCAACCCGGCCAGTCGCCCGTAAGCGGCAGGGATCAGTGTCTCCAGCCGGCTGCGTATCATGCGCGCCAGCACCGGTGCGACCCCGCTGCTGCTGATGGCGATCACCACCGGCGAGCGATCGACGATGGAAGGCATGGTAAAAGTGCAGAGTGCCGGCGCATCGACCACATTGACCGGAATGCCGCGCGCCTGCGCTTGTGCGGAAACGTCCCGGTTGACGCTTTCGTCGTCGGTCGCCGCGATCACGAGGCAAGCACCGTCCAGTTGCCACGGGATGAAGACCGACGGCAAGTAGCGGATGCTACCGGCCGCTGTCAGGGCAGCCAGTTCGGCATGCAGCTCCGGCGCGACCACCTCGACCTCGGCATCGGCCTTCAGCAGCATGACCACCTTGCGCGCAGCGACTTCACCGCCGCCGATGACGACGCAACGGCGGCCGCGCAGCTTCATGAAAATGGGCAAGGCTTCCATGCCGCACATTTTACCCGCAGATTCGCTTTTCACCGGCGCTTGGGGTAGAATTTCGGCTTACTAATTGTTTTCTCAAACGAATTTGCACCCCTCACCTGCAACACCTCACCTCTCATGACGCCACCGGAACAATCAACGCTGGCGGACAACAGCCGGACCGAAAGCCGGCAAGACCAGACCCAGCCCAAAAAAGTATTCATCAAGACCTTCGGCTGCCAGATGAACGAGTACGACTCCGCACGGATGTCGGATCTGCTGAGCGCCGACAAAGGCATGATCGCGACCGATGACCCGGAACAGGCGGACGTCATCCTGCTAAACACCTGCTCGGTGCGGGAAAAGGCCGAGGACAAGGTCTACAGCCATCTCGGGCGCTTCATTCCGATCAAGGAGAGAAAACCGGATCTCGTCATCGGCGTCGGCGGCTGCGTCGCCAGCCAGGAAGGCGACAACATCGTCAAGCGCGCGCCCTATGTCGACCTCGTGTTCGGCCCGCAGACGCTGCACCGCCTGCCGGAGATGATAGAGGCGCGCCAGCGCAGCGGCCGGTCGCAGGTCGACATCAGCTTCCCCGAGATCGAGAAGTTCGATCACCTGCCGCCGCCGCGCGTCGAAGGCGCTGCAGCATTCCTCTCGGTCATGGAAGGTTGCAGCAAATATTGCACCTTCTGCGTCGTGCCCTATACCCGTGGCGAAGAGGTCTCGCGCCCGTTCGAGGACGTGCTGACCGAGGCTGTCTCGCTCGCCCAGCAAGGCGTCAGGGAAATCACGCTGCTGGGGCAGAACGTCAACGCATATCGCGGTCTCAATTCTGCCGGCGAAACCGTGGACTTCGCCACGCTGATCGAATATATCGCCGAGATTCCGGAAATCGAACGCATCCGCTTCACCACCTCGCATCCGAACGAAATGAGTCAGGCGCTGATCGACTGCTTCGCCAGCATCCCGAAACTGGTGTCGCATATCCACTTGCCAGTGCAGTCCGGCTCGGATCGCATCCTGATGGCGATGAAGCGCAACCACACGGTGCTACAGTACAAATCCATCATCCGCAAACTGCGCGCGGCTCGGCCGGACATCTGCATCGGCTCCGACTTCATCGTCGGCTTCCCGGGCGAGACCGAGGCCGATTTCGAAGCCACCCTGCGCCTGATGGAAGACGTAGGCTATGACTACTGCTTCAGTTTCGCCTACAGCCCGCGTCCCGGCACCCCGGCGACCTATCTGCCGGACGACACGCCGGCGGAAATCAAGCAGTCGCGGCTGTTGCGTCTGCAGGCCCTGAACGAAGCCCAGGGCAAGGCCATCAGCGACGCCATGGTCGGCAGCGTGCAGCGGGTGCTGGTGGAAGGCGTCTCGAAGAAACACGAACACGAGCTGGCCGGGCGCACCGACAACAACCGCATCGTCAATTTCCCGGGCAGCAAGGCGCTGCTCAACCGCTTCGTCAACGTGCGCATCACGGCAGCCCTGAGCCACACGTTGCGCGGCGAACTCATAGAAGACTGAATCTTGGAACTGACCCTCACCCCCGAAGACAACATCCGCCTCGCCAACCTCTGTGGCACGCTGGACGAAAACATCAAGCAGATCGAGGACGCGCTCGACGTCGGCATCTCGCGGCGTGGCGCCCACTTCCGCCTGAGTGGCGAAAAGCAGAACATGGAACTGGCGGCACAGTTGCTGGAGAGCTTCTACCTGCGGGCGAAGAAACCGATCGAACTGGAAGAGATCCAGCTTGGCCTGGTCGAACTGGACAAACTGAACCCGGAGACCATCGCCGTCAACAGCATGCCAACCCTGATGACGCGGCGCAGCGACCTGCACGGCCGCACGCCGCGTCAGGTCGAATACCTGCAGCAGATCCAGGACTACGACATCACTTTCGGCATCGGCCCGGCCGGCACCGGCAAGACCTATCTCGCCGTCGCCAGCGCCATCGACGCCATGTCGCGCGACCGCGTCAAGCGCATCATCCTGGTGCGGCCGGCGGTGGAGGCCGGCGAACGCCTCGGTTTCCTGCCGGGCGATCTGGCGCAGAAGGTCGACCCCTATCTGCGACCGCTCTATGACGCGCTCTACGACCTCGCCGGCTACGACAGCGTCAACAAGATGTTCGAGCGCGGCGCCATCGAGGTCGCGCCGCTCGCCTACATGCGCGGCCGTACGCTGAACCAGAGCTTTATCATCCTCGACGAGGCGCAGAACACGACGCCGGAACAGATGAAGATGTTCCTCACCCGCATCGGCTTCGGCACCAAGGCCGTCATCACCGGCGACGTCACGCAGATCGACCTCGCGCGCCACCAGAAGAGTGGCCTGGTCGAGGCCAAACAGGTGCTGAAGGACGTGCGCGGCATCGCCATGACGCATTTCCTGTCGGAAGACGTCGTGCGCCATCCGCTGGTGCAGAAGATCATCAACGCCTACGAAACCTATGACAAGGCGCGCGAGGAGCAGGAACAGAAAAACGCGAGCAAGGACGCGCCGAAATAATGCCAAAACTCTCTATGGAAGTGCAGTACGCCAGCGCGCATAGCGGCCTGCCGACCGCGGCGCAGTTCAGGCGCTGGGCGCGAAAGACGCTACGTGTCGATGCCGAGATCGCGCTGCGCATCGTCGACGAGAACGAGGGCCGCGCGCTCAACCGCGACTATCGTGGCAAGGATTATGCTACCAATGTACTGACTTTCCCGCTGGCGGAAGAACCGCACTTGATGGGCGATATCGTGCTATGCGCGCCGGTCGTGCTGCGCGAGGCCGCGGAACAACACAAAAATATTGAAGCGCATTTCGCCCACCTGACGGTGCACGGTGTTCTTCACCTGCACGGCTACGATCACGAGACCGAGCCGCAGGCGGAATTGATGGAAACCCTGGAAACCGGGATCGTCATGAATCTTGGCTACCCCGACCCTTACAAGGAAAATATTCACCCATGAGTGAAGACGATAAAGAACATATCAACGAAAAACCACACTGGCTGGAGCGCCTGAGCAACTTCCTGCTGCGCGAGCCGGAAGACCGCGAGCAGCTGATCGAGCTCTTGCATTCCGCCTACGAAAACAATCTGCTCGATGCCGATGCGCTGTCCATGATCGAGGGCGTGCTGCAGGTTTCCGAGATGCAGGTACGCGACATCATGATCCCGCGCTCGCAGATGGATGTCATCGATATCACCGACCCGCCGGAGAAATTCATCCCTTTCGTCATCGAGACCGCGCACTCGCGCTTTCCGGTAATCGAGGAAAACAAGGATGACGTCATCGGCATCCTCCTGGCCAAGGACCTGTTGCGCTATTACGCCGGCGAGGATTTCGAGGTGCGCGACATGTTGCGCCCCGCCGTCTTCATCCCCGAATCGAAACGCCTCAACGTGCTGCTGAAGGAGTTCCGCAGCAACCGCAACCACATCGCCATCGTCGTCGATGAATACGGCGGCGTCGCCGGCATGGTGACGATCGAGGACGTGCTGGAGCAGATCGTCGGTGATATCGAGGATGAATACGATTTCGACGAGACCGAAGACAACATCATCCGCGACGTCAACGGCCGCTACCGCGTCAAGGCGCTGACCGAGATCGCCGACTTCAACGAAGCACTGGCGACCGATTTCAGCGACGAGGAATATTCGACCATCGGCGGCCTGGTGGTGAGCAAGTTCGGGCATCTGCCGAAACGCGGCGAACAGATCACCATCGGCAACCTGCGCTTCACGGCGCTGCGGGCGGACAGCCGTCGCCTGCATTCGATGAATGTGGAAATCATCGCAGCGCCCGAAACCGAGGCCGAATCCGCCTGATCGATCCATAAATGCCGGCAGCGCTGGCGGGAACTTTTCCCGCCAGCTCCAGCTCATAAGTTGGTGATTTCATTAACTTTCAGGAGCACCGGCATGCGCGCATTCCTTCTTTCCCTGCTACTGGCCTTTTCCGGTGCAGCCTTGGCCGAGAACACGGCAGAAACCGCCCCGGCCAGCGAGATTCCGACGGCCGAACAGGAGTTCGTGGCGAGCATCAACCAATACAGCAAGGCGCAGATCATCGAACAGTTCGGCGAACCGTCGAAGATGGAAGACATGAAGATCGCCTCCACCGGCGAGATCATCGCTTCCATCTGGCACTATCACTTCATCAACACCAATCCGGAAGGCGAGTATTACGAAACCACCGAACTCGATTTCCTCGGCGACAAGGTGGTCATGGTGGTGTTCATGAACCACGATGGTCAGGAGAAGATATCGGTCGAGCCTCCGCCCGCACCGCAGAACGAAGAACCGGCACCGGATATGGTGCTGTAACTTTTATCAGCAATAAAAAAGGGCGTTGAACGCCCTTTTTTATTGCCCGAATCTGTCGCGCTTATTTCTTCAGCGCATCGCGGATCTCGCGCAACAGCAACACATCTTCCGGTGTTGCAGGCGGCGGTGCAGGCGGCTCCTCGGCCTTCAGGCGATTGATGGTGCGCACCAGCAGGAACACGGCGAATGCAACGATGATGAAACTCACCAGCGCATTGACAAAAAGGCCGTAGTTCAGCGTCACGGCACCCGCCTCGCGGGCGGCAGCCAGTGTCGCATAGGGCTCGGCGGTCGCACCGGCCTTCAACACGAGGAACAGTTCGCTGAAATCGACGTTACCGAGCAGGAGACCGATCGGCGGCATGATGACGTCATCGACCAGCGACTTGACGATGGAGCCGAACGCGGCGCCGATGATGATACCCACTGCCATGTCGACCACGTTGCCGCGCATGGCGAAAGCCTTAAATTCCTTTAACATTGCATCCCCCGGATCAAGTTGAACAAGCCAGCCGCTATAATGCAGGAAACCTCTTCTTCAAGTCCAGGATTTCGATTGCGCCCATTGTTCCGTTCGCCCCGCGCCAGGCTGATTGCAGCCGCCCTGCTCGGCTGCATCGCCGTCGCCGGTTACGCACCGTTCTATTTCTATCCCGCCACTCTCGTCAGCATCGCCGGTCTTTTCTATCTCTGGCATCAGGCTGCCGACCGCCGTCAGGCCGCATGGCTCGGTTTCTTTTATGGCCTCGGCCTGTTCAACGCCGGCATCTACTGGATATACATCAGCCTGCACGATTTCGGCGGCATGCCGTGGTGGATGGCCGCTTTCTCCACTTTCTGCCTGTGCGCCTTCCTCTCGCTGTTTCCGGCACTGGCGGGCTGGCTCGGAAAACGCCTGTCGCCGGTCTGGCTCAGCGCACCGCTGTTCTGGGCACTGACCGAATGGGTGCGCAGCTGGATATTCACAGGCTTTCCCTGGCTCGCCATCGGCTACTCACAGACGCCTGACAGTCCGCTGGCCGGCTTCCTGCCGGTGCTCGGCATCTACGGCGTTTCGCTGCTGACCGCCGCCACTGCAGCGCTGCTGGCCTGCCTGCTGGTCAGGTCACAACGCAAGCCCCTGCTGGCGGCGCTGCTCGCACTCTGGATCGCCGGCGCGCTGTTGAAGATGGTGCCGTGGACCACTCCCGTTGGCGCCCCGATCCCGGTCGCCCTGCTGCAAGGCAATATCGCGCAGGATATGAAATGGCAGGCCGACGAGGTGCAACGCACGCTGGACAAATACCTGCAGCTGACCACGGACACGACGGCAAAACTCATCGTCTTGCCGGAAACGGCGCTACCCATGCTGCATCAGCAGGTACCGCACGACTATCTCGCCGCTTACCAGGCACACGCCGTGCGGCACGGCAGCGATATCCTCTACGGCGTTGTCGAATACGAGAACGAATCCTTCTATAACAGCATGCTGAGCATCGGCACTTCTCCGCAACAAGCCTACCGCAAGACCCATCTGGTTCCGTTCGGCGAATTCATCCCGCTCAAGGGGGTCTTCGGCTGGGTCTACGAGGACTGGCTCAACATCCCGCTGACCGACCTGTCCCGCGGCGGGTTCGACCAACGGCCGCTGTCCGTCGCCGGCCAGAAGGTCGCGGTCAACATCTGCTACGAAGACGTGTTCGGCGAGGAAATCATCTACCAGCTACCGGAGGCCACGTTGCTGGTCAACACCAGCAACGACGCCTGGTATGGCGAATCGCCAGCCGCCCACCAGCACCTGCAGATATCCCAGGCGCGTGCGATGGAGAGCGGCCGCATGATGCTGCGCTCGACCAACACCGGCGCCACCGCCATCATCGCCAGAAACGGCGAGGTATTGGCGCAGTTGCCGCATTTCCGTACCGGCATTCTCGAAGGCGAGGCGCAGGGCTACACCGGCAGCACGCCCTACATCCTGTTCGGCAACTGGCTGTTCCTGCTGCTCAGCGCCACAGGCCTGGTTTGCCTTTTGTGGCTACGCAAAAAGAAGTAAAATCAGGCCTTTCGCCCAAATCCGAATCGGCTCACATCAGATGTCACTCACATTTCAGGAAATCATTCTCACACTGCAGCAATATTGGGACAAACAGGGCTGCACACTGCTGCAACCGTACGACATGGAAGTCGGCGCCGGCACCTCGCACACCGCCACCTTTCTGCGCGCGCTCGGCCCGGAACCGTGGAAAGCCGCCTACGTGCAACCGAGCCGCCGCCCCAAGGACGGCCGCTACGGCGAGAACCCCAACCGCCTGCAGCATTACTACCAGTACCAGGTCGTGCTGAAACCGGCACCGGCCAACATCCTGGAACTCTATCTGGGTTCGCTCGAGGCACTGGGCTTCGACCTGAAGGAGAACGATATCCGCTTCGTCGAGGACGACTGGGAAAACCCGACGCTGGGCGCCTGGGGCCTGGGCTGGGAAGTCTGGCTCAACGGCATGGAGGTGACGCAGTTCACCTATTTCCAACAGGTCGGGGGCATCGACTGCAAACCGATCACCGGCGAGATCACCTACGGCCTCGAACGTCTGGCCATGTATCTGCAGGGCGTAGAAAACGTCTACGACCTCACCTATTCGCCCGGCGTCAGCTATGGCGACGTCTTCCTGCAGAACGAAAAGGAGCAGTCGGCCTACAACTTCGAACACAGCGATGTCGACTTCCTGCTGACCGCCTTCAACGCACACGAAAAACAGGCCAAGAATCTGATGGAAAACCAGCTGGCGCTGCCCGCCTATGAACAGGTGCTGAAAGCCGCCCACACCTTTAACCTGCTCGACGCACGCGGCGCCATCTCGGTGACCGAACGCGCCGCCTACATCGGCCGCATCCGCAATCTGGCGCGCAGCGTCGCCGCCAGCTATCTGGACAGCCGCGCCCGCCTCGGCTTCCCGATGGCGCCGAAAGCCTGGGCCGAAGAAGTGTTGGCAAAACTGGAAAAAGAAAAGAAAGCCGCCTGAATATGAGCAGCAACAACCTGTTAGTCGAATTATTCGTAGAAGAACTGCCGCCGAAGGCACTGAAAAAACTCGGCGATGCATTTTCCACCGCACTGGTCGAATCCTTGCGCGCACAAGGTCTGGCCGATGCCAACGCCGTCGTCACCAGCTTTGCCACGCCGCGCCGGCTCGCCGCCCACATCGGCAACGTGGCCGCCAAGGCAACCGACAAACCGGTCGCGCAGAAACTGATGCCGGCCAGTGTCGGCCTCGATGCCAGCGGCAACGCCACACCCGCACTGCTGAAGAAGCTCGGCGCTCTGGGCGCGGACGCAGACGCAGACGCAGTAGCCAAGCTGCGCAAGGAAAACGACGGCAAGGCCGACATCCTCTATCTGGATACGGTGCAAGCCGGTGCCAGCCTCGCCGAAGGCCTGCAGCAAGCGCTGGAAGACGCCATCGCCAAACTGCCGATCCCCAAGGTCATGACCTACCAGTTGCAGGAAAACTGCGAACAGCCGGGCTGGGACAGCGTCCACTTCGTGCGCCCGGCGCATGGCCTCGTGGCCTTGCACGGCAGCGATATCGTGCCGGTCAGCGTGCTGGGCCTGCAGTCCGGCAACATCACCTACGGCCACCGTTTTGAAGCCAAGTCCGATTCCATCAAGCTACACAATGCCGACAGCTACGCCCAGCAACTGCAGGACGAAGGTGCGGTCATCCCCAGCTTCGAGCAGCGCCGTGCCGAGATCGTCAGCCAGCTCAACCAGGCCGCCGCCAGACAGAACCTCAAGCCGATCGACGACGATGATCTGCTGGACGAAGTCACCGCGCTGGTCGAACGTCCCAACGTGCTGCTCGGCCAGTTCGAGCAGGAGTTCCTGCAAGTGCCGCAGGAGTGCCTGATTCTGACCATGAAGGCCAACCAGAAATATTTCCCGCTGCTGGACGCGCAAGGCAAGCTCACCAACAAGTTCCTCATCGTCTCCAACATCAGTCCTGCCGACCCGTCGAAAGTCATCGGCGGCAACGAGCGCGTGGTGCGCCCGCGCCTGGCAGACGCCAAGTTCTTCTTTGACCAGGACCGCAAGAAACCGCTGGAATCCCGAGTCTCCGCGCTGGAGAAGGTGGTCTATCACAACAAGCTGGGTTCTCAAGGTGAGCGCATACTTCGGGTTCAGGCCATCGCCAGGGCGATCGGACATGAGCTTGGCGGCGACGCGCTGGCTGCACGCGCCGCACAGGCGGCACTGCTGGCCAAGGCCGACCTTACCACCGACATGGTCGGCGAGTTTCCGGAACTGCAGGGCATCATGGGCCGCTACTACGCCCAGCACGACGGCCTCGACGACGAGGTCGCCTACGCCATCGAGGACCATTACAAGCCGCGCTTTGCCGGCGATGCGTTGCCGGCCAACCCGGTCGGCACCTGTGTAGCGCTGGCCGACAAACTGGAAACCCTGGTCGGTTTGTTCGGCATCGGGGAAAAGCCCACCGGAGAGAAGGACCCGTTCGCGTTGCGCCGTCATGCGCTCGGCGTCATCCGCATCCTGACGGAGAAAGCCCTGCCGCTGGAACTGGATAAACTGATTTCCATCTGTTACCGGGTGTTCGAGGCAGCGCTGTTGCCGAAACTGGGCGCCAAGGAGCAGGAAGCATTCGGCCTCAACATCGCCACCACGCTCGACAGCTTCTTCATCGACCGTCTGGCCGGAAGCCTGCGCGAGCAGCAATACTCGGCTCAGGAAGTCGATGCCGTACTGGCGCTGCGTCCGCAACGCATGTCCGATATCGGAGATCGTCTGGCCGCCGTTCGCGCCTTTGCCGCGCTGCCGGAAGCAGAAAGCCTGGCCGCCGCCAACAAGCGCATCATCAACATTCTGAAAAAGGTCGAGACCGATCTGCCGACGGAAGCGGATATCGCGCTGTTCGCCGAAGATGCCGAAAAAGCTCTGTTCGCCGCCATGCACGCCATCACGCCGGAGATCCATTCGCTGCTGGCCAACGAGGATTACACCGATGCGCTGAGCCGCCTCGCCAGCCTGCGCGAACCGGTCGACCGCTTCTTCGATGAAGTCATGGTCATGACCGATGAACCGCTGCTGCGCCAGAATCGTCTCAGCCTGTTGAACGCGCTGGCGAAGCTGCTGAACGGCGTCGCCGACATCTCCAGGCTGGCGGCTTGAGACAGGCCGGACTGACATGCCGAACCGGCCATTGATTCAGGAGCGTGCCCCATGAAACTCGTCATCCTCGACCGCGACGGCGTCATCAACTATGACAGCCCGCACTTCATCAAGAGTCCGGACGAATGGAAGCCGATTCCCGGCAGCCTCGAAGCCATCGCCCTGCTCAACCAGTCGGGTTTCCGCGTCGCGCTGGCGACCAACCAGTCGGGCATCGGCCGCGGCCTGTTCGACATGACGACGCTGAACGCCATCCACGACAAGATGACTCGCGCGCTGGCCCAGTTCGGCGGTCGCATCGACGCCCTGTTCTATTGCCCGCACAGCGCCGAAGCCAACTGCGACTGCCGAAAACCGAAATCCGGCATGATCGAGGACATCGCGCGCCGCTTCGCCATCGACCTCAGCACGGTCTACAGCGTCGGCGACTCCCTGCGCGACCTGCAAGCCAGCGCAGCGCTCGGCGCCCAGAGCATCCTGGTTCGCACCGGCAAGGGCGAAAAGACGCTGGAAGAAGGTGGTCTGCCGGAAGGCACCTGGGTCTGCGCCGACCTGGCCGAGGCCGCCCAGCGCATCATCGCCCACGACAACCGCTGACAGGCGCAAACGCATGCTGATCTTCCTGCGTTCCCTGCTGTTCACGCTCGGTCAGTGGCTGTTCACGCTGGTGTTCAGCCTGTTCGCCATCCTCACCTTTCCGTTCCCGCCGCTCACCCGCTACCGCATCATCTCGCTCTGGGCGCGCTCCATGCTCTGGTGGCTGGGAGTGACCTGCGGCATCCGCTACCGCGTCATCGGCCGTGAACGCATCCCGCAATCCCCCAGCATCATCCTGGCCAAGCACCAGTCAGCCTGGGAAACCCTGGCATTCCAGCAGATCTTTCCGCCGCAGGTCTGGGTGCTGAAGCGCTCGCTGCTGTGGATTCCGTTCTTCGGCTGGGGACTGTCCATGACGTCACCGATCGCCATCGACCGCAGCGCCGGACGCGAAGCGCTGAAACAGTTGACGACCCAGGGCAAGGACCGCATGCAGCGCGGCTTCTGGGTGGTCATTTTTCCGGAGGGCACGCGTGTCGCGCCGGGCAGCCGGGGCAAATATCACATCGGCGGCGCCTGGCTGGCGACCCACACCGGCACCGATGTGGTCCCGGTCGCACATAACGCCGGCGAATTCTGGGCGAAGAACGCCTTCCTGAAAAAGCCGGGCACCATCACCGTCAGCATCGGCCAGCCGATCCCGTCTGCCGGCCTCAAGCCGGACCAGCTCAACCGTCAGGTCGAAGACTGGATCGAAGCCGAAATGACCCGTCTGGAGCAGCAGTGAGCGAGTACCGGCTGGCGCTGCCGGACGGCGAGCAGATCAGCTACCGCCTGGAACGCCGCACGCGCAGGACCATCGGCCTCAGAATCGGCGTGGAAGGCCTCATCGTGCACGCACCGAAACGCCTCAGCCAGTCGCTCCTGGAAAATGCCCTGCTACAGAAAGCCGACTGGATACGCAAGAAACTCGGCCAGATGCAGGCCAATCAACCGCCACTGCTGCAGTGGGAGGATGGCGCGGAATTGCATTATCTCGGCAACCCGATCCGGCTCAGGCTGAGCCGCGACGTCGCCAATCGCAAGCCGCTGTTCGAACAGGGCGAACTGCACCTGCGCCTGATCGAGATCGAAGATGCAACAGCGGTCGCCGCCAGAGTGACGCAATGGTACAAAAAGGCGGCCCTGCCCGACTTCTCGCGCCGTCTGGAACTGTTCGCGACCAGGCTGGGCGAACCTCTGCCCAGGCTTATGCTATCCAGCGCGAAGACGCGCTGGGGCAGCTGCAACAGCAAACGCGAGATCCGTATCAACTGGCGTTTGATCCAGGCGCCGCCGCCCCTCATCAACTACGTCATCTGCCATGAACTGGCACACCTGAAGGAAATGAACCACTCGCCCCGTTTCTGGCAAGTGGTGGAACACCTCTACCCCGAATACCGCGCCGCCGAGCGGGCGCTCAAGCAGCTTTCCCCGCACCTGCACCGCCTCTGATCTCTCGCTAGCTTGCCGTCCGGGCTTTTGCCCGGCGCTTGCCGCGTGCTATGCTTTGCGGGCATTCCATATCAACAATAAAAGGGAGGTGTCATGAATTTCGCAGACGCAATCAAGGTTTGCTTCAACAAGTATCTGGATTTCAACGGCCGGGCCCGGCGCTCGGAACTATGGTGGTTCTTTCTTTTCTGCCTGATCGGCAACTTTGCGCTCGGCATCGTCAGCTCGATACTATCCGGCCTGTTTGCACTGGCTACGCTGCTACCCGGTCTCGCCGTCGGCGCACGCCGCCTGCATGACACCAACCGCAGCGGCTGGTGGCAGCTGATCGGCCTGATTCCGGTCATCGGCCTCATCGTACTGATCGTGTTCTTCGTGCAGGAAGGCCAAAGCGGCGACAACCAGTACGGCCCACCGGTCAAGTAAGGCCTTAGTCAGCCATCGCGCTCCGGTAGCGCTGACATCAGCGTAGCCGGAGCGCATTCAGGACGACGATCAGCGAACTGACCGACATGCCGATCGCCGCCATCCACGGTGCCAACATGCCGGTTGCGGCAAACGGCAGCGCCAGCGAGTTGTAGCCCAGCGCCCAGGCGAAGTTCTCTCGCACCACATTGCGCGTGAAGCGGCTGGTGTCTAACGCGTGATCGATTTCCAGCAGCTGTTCGCCCAGCAGCACGATGTCGCCTGATGCACGGGCCATGTGCGTGCCGCTGCCCATGGCGATCGAGACCTGGGCCTTGGCCAGTACCGGCGCGTCATTGATGCCGTCGCCTATCATCGCGATCACCTCGCCCCGTTCCTGCAGTTCCTCGATCAACGCCAGCTTCTGCTCCGGCGAAGCGGATGATTGCCAGCTCGCGATGCCGAGACGCCGGGCCAGATCGGCCACCGTATCTTCCGTATCGCCGCTCAGGATCGAAACCAGCAGGCCCTTGGCTTTCAGTGCATCGATCAGCGTCCGGGCGTGCGGCCGCAGCCGGTCTGCCATGACAAAGGCAGCCAGATAGCTCGTCTCGTCGCTGAGCCAGACGACGGTCGCGCTGGGCGCCAGGCCCTCAATCGCCGGCGGCGAACCGATCTCCGGATTCAGCTTGGCGTTGCCGAGGTAATACTGACGCCCGTCTACCCTGCCGCAAACGCCTCTGCCCGGCTGGTTGACGGCGTCGTCCAGCGCTGATTGCGCAATGGCTCGCGCCTTTAATGCCTCCTGAAAACTCCTGGCATACGGATGCTCGGAGTGCTGCTCGAGGCTGGCGGCGATGCGCAGGCAATCGTTCGAATCCAGTGTCGCAAGTGGGTGAACTTCCTGCAGCACGGGCCGGCCTTCGGTCAGGGTGCCGGTCTTGTCGAACACCACGTGCGTGACCCGCGCCAGCGTTTCCAGCGCATGCCCGCGCGTCAGCAGCACGCCGCGCTTGACCAGATGCGAACCGGAGGCGGCGAAGGCGGCAGGCGCCGCCAGCGATAATGCACAAGGGCAGCTGACGACGAGGATAGTCAACACGATCTCCAGCACGCGTGAAGTGTCGATCTGCCACCAGACCCAGCCGACCAGCGCCACCGCGAGCAAGAGCACATAGGTGAAATAGGCGGCGATGCGGTCTGCAAGTTCGGTCAGGCGCGGTTTTTCCGCCTGGGCACGGTCCAGCAGCCGGCTGATGCCGGCGATCACGGTATGCTCGCCGATGGCGCTGACGCGGATGGTCAGCGGGCTCCCGTAATTGATGCTGCCGGCATAGACCGTGCTTCCCGGCATCTTGACCAGAGGATGGCTTTCGCCGGTCAGCAGCGACTCGTCGGCGCTGCTCTCGCCCTGCTCGACGATGCCGTCGGCGGCGATGGTTTCGCCCGGTTTGGCGACGATGAGATCGCCGACCTTCAGCTCCATCAGGGGGATCAGTTCAAGCTGCTGGTCGGCATTGAGGCGGGATGCCACCGCCGGCACCAGTCGCAGCAGGTTCTCCGCCGACTCGATCGACTTTTCACGGGCGTTGCGCTCCAGATAGCGTGTCGCCAGCAGGAAAAAGATCAGCATGGTCAGCGTGTCGTAATAGACCTCGCCGGCCCCGAGGAAAGTAGCCCAGATGCTGCCGGCGAAACCCGTGATCAACCCGAGGCTGATGGGAACGTCCATGCCCAAGCGGCCGCTGCGGAGTCCGCGCCATGCGGCCTGATAGAACGGCCAGGCGGCATAGAACATGGCCGGTACACTCAACACCAGACTGAACCAGCGCAGCAGCTGTGCCGTGGCGAATTCAAGCCCCTGTGACGGGCCGGCATAGAGCGCCACCGCGATCATCATGACTTGACCGGCCGACAGCCCGGCCACCGCCAGCCGACGAAAATCGGCCTTGCGCTGCTTAAGTCGCAAAGCCTCCTGCTGCTGAGCGCTGAACGGATGCGCGTGGTAACCGAGCTTGCGTATCTCGATCAGGATATCGCTCAGCTTGATCTGGTGGTCATCCCAGACGATGCGGGCACGGTGGGTGGTGTAATTGATGGAGACCTGCTGGATGCCCGGCAGCTGCTTCAGGTGTCGCTCATTGAGCCAGATGCAGGCGGCACAAGTGATACCCTCAAGAATGAGCGAGGCTTCCTTGAAATCGCCCGCCGTCGGCAAGACGAAACTTTTCTGCACTTCCGGATGGTCGTACAGCGCCAGTTCTCGCAGTTCGTCCGGCACCAGGTCTTCCACGTTCTGCGGCAACTCGGTGCGATAGCGGTAATAGTCTTCCAGACCGTTGGCGACAATGGCCTCCGCCACCGCCTGACAGCCTTGGCAGCACATGGCACGCGGTTCCTGCAATACGACGGCGGAATAGCGGGTGCCGGAAGGCACGGGCAAGCCGCAATGGTAACAATCGACCTGCCTGTCCTGCGCCTCAGTCATTGCCTGTACGTCCGCCGCGCCATTCAGTTTTCAAGGAACAGTTGCTGCTGGCTCCGCAAGTAGCCATCCTCGGTTTCGATGATGACCTCCACCAGCCAGCGACCGGCATCCGGTAGCAACAGGTCGGCGCGATAAAGTCCGGGGCCTGCCTCCTGCATCTGCAGGGTCTGGTCGTCGCGGCTGTTGGCGACACGCCAGAAACCCAACTGCACGCGGGCGCCGCTGATTGGGGCACCGTGCTTATCCAGCAACTGCAGTTCGATGGCAGCGGGATGGCCGCTTTGCAGCCTGTCGAGGCCCAGCAGGCTGGCCTGCCAACCCTGCTCGCGCTGCTGCTCTATCTGTGCCAGATGGCCCTGATAGCTCTTGTTGCGGTCATGCGGCACGGTACCCGGGAACGCCGTATGCACCTTCTGCTGGTCCGGGTTCGGCAGGAACAGTCCGCTGATGCCTGCGGGCAAGCCGCGGCTGGCGATCGATAACAGCACGGCATTGAGGATCACGAGGAAGATGAAGAATGCGATGATCAAGCGCGGTGCCCAGTGCAGGTTCTGCTTTTTCTGCTGCATGCCGCCGAACACGGCCAACACGCCGGCATTGGCAAGGAACACTGCGAAATGGATCGCCAGCACGTCACCTCCGGCCCAGTGCTGGCTGGCATAGGCCAGATAGAGCAAAAACGGCAAAGCGCCGCTCAACACCCCGGCCCAGAAATTGGGGAGGCCCAGACGACGGGCGCCAAAATACAGGAAGGCAGCTAGGATAAGACCGCCGAACAGGGTCTCGGTCATGGAGATTTCAGGGATCATCAGCGTCTTCTGGGGCTATTTGGCCTTGCTATAGAAATTGGTCGGCACGATCAAAGGTTCCGCCTCAGGACTGGCAGGTTTAATCACGAAGTCGAACGCATGCGTCTGCAGCGCCAGTTCACGGCTGAGGTCGATGCGGGCGCTGATGCTGAGGCTCTTGCCGGCACGCACCCGAATTTCCGGGATATCGCCGATATTGAGAGATTCGGCAGGGATGCCGCGCACGCTCAGGTCGTAGACCTCGTCATGCTCGGTTTTGTTCACGATATGGATCTGGTAGCGGTTGCGGTAGCTGCCATCCGACAACGTCACAAACAGGGGTTGGCGCGTCTGTAGCACGTTGACCTCGGTATCGCTACGGGTGCCGATGTTGTAGAACAGGAAGCCGGTGGCGATGACCAGTGCCAGCGCATAACCCCAGACCTTCAGCCGCTTCCACTCCAGCCTCGGTCTGTGCGGCGCGTCACTGGCGAGATTGCGCTCGGAGTCGTAGCGGATCAGTCCGCGCGGATAACCGACGGAATCCATGATGTTGTTGCAGGCATCGATGCAGAGACCACAGGAAATGCACTGGTACTGCAGGCCATCGCGGATATCGATGCCGGTCGGACAGACCTGCACGCAGAAGCCGCAGTCTATGCAATCGCCATGGCCCTTGGCCTGCCGTTCCTCGCGTGTCTTCAAGCCGGCCTTGGGCAGCGCACGACCGGCAGTCCCCTCGCCGCGTTTGACATCATAGCTGACCGCCAATGTGTCGGCTTCGTACATCACGCCCTGGAAGCGCGCATAAGGGCAACCGACGGTGCAGACATGCTCGCGTATGACGCCAGCCGCCAGATAGGTCGTTATGGTCAGGATCAGCACGGTCAGATAGCCGGCCTGTGCTGCCTGGCCAGCGAAGAAGTGCTCGACGAACTGCGGCGCGTAGGTGAAGTAACTGGCAAAGGTCATCGCGGTCCAGAATGCGACCAGAAGCATCAGCACATGCGAACCGCCGACCTTGGCGATCTTCTCGGCGTTCCACGGCTGATTCTTCAGACGCAACCGGGCCGGCCGCTCACCCTGCAGGGCATGTTCGATCAGGATGAAGAGGTCGGACCACAGAGTCTGGAAGCAGAAATAGCCGCACCAGGCACGGCCGATGAGGCCGGTGACGAAAAACAGGAAAGCAGCGGCGATGAACAGCAGCATGGCCAGCCAGAAGATATCCTGCGGATAGACGATAAGATCGAAAATGAAGAAGCGGCGGGATTCAAGGTCGAACATCACGGCCTGGTTGGCTGCGCTGTTCCGCTCCCACGGCACCCACGGCAACAGGAAATAGACCGAATAGGCGATCACCATGACCGCCGTCTTGAAATTGCGGAACTTGCCCTTGACCGACCGCGTGACGATTGGAATATGTTTGCCGACTAATGTCGATTGCTTGCTGCTGCTCGCTTCCATGATTTCGTTAACCCGTCATTTTCAGATTGATGGATACCCTTTCATATGGGACATCCAAAAAGCATAAAGGCTCACAGTTGCGTGAGCCTTTATCAGGAATACTGCTGAATTACTTGCCGCCGCCCAGACCCTGGTGCACGTAGACAGTCAGCAGCTTGATCTGGTCCGGTTTCAGACGATTTTCCCAAGCCGGCATGACACCGCGATTGAGGCCGCCGGCAATGATGTTCTTGATCGCCTTCAGCTTTTCATCCGCTTCCGTCATTTCCGGAATGTTCGCCCAAAGCCAGATCTTGTCGGTCAGGTTGGCAGACCCGAGCCCTTCCTTGCCCTTGGCATCGACGCCATGACAAGCGTAGCAGGCTGCGCCTTCGCTCTGGAACAGCTTGCCACCGAGTTCGGCGCTGGCGGCATCATGCGGCTCTCCGGAAAGGCTCAGCACGTAATGCGCGGCCTGGGTGATTTCCTCGTCGGAGATGATGTCCTTGAACGGCGGCATATAACCCTGACGGCCATGCACGATGACGCTCTGGATCTGCTCGTAGCTGGCGCCGTATTGCCAATGGTCATCGGTCAGGTTGGGCGCGAAGCCAATCACACCCTGGCCACCTGCCTGGTGACAGGGTGCGCAGTTGTCCGAGAACAATGTCTTGCCGGCAGAAGTCACGAACTGCATGAGTTCGGCATCCTGCGCGATGTCTTCATAAGGCGTAGCGGCGACCTTGTCGAACCACTGCTTTTGCGCGGCGCGCAGTTCGTTCATTTCCACCATGAACTTGGAACGCATGTTCCAGTGCGTAGTCTTCTCGACTTCGGTGCCGTCTACCTGAGTCGCCGTATAGGTGATCGAGTTCAGGCCGGGAACGCCCTTGGTGTAGCTGTCGCCGATCGGCCAGGCCGGATAGAACAGCCAGTAGACCACGGTGAAGATGGCGGTCAGATAGAAGGCCCAGACCCACCATCTTGGCAGCTGATTGGTCAGTTCTTCAATGCCGTCCCAGGAGTGGCCGGTGCTTGGTACGCCACCGGTTTTCTTGACTCTGGACTTCGGCTCGTTGCTGGCGCTGCTTGTTTTATTTTCCTGACTCATTTCACTTACCCTTGACCTCTATATCGTCATCTTCCAACGGGATGCTCTTGTAGCTTTCCAACCTTTTACTGCGTTTGCTGCTGCCGTACACATAGAACAGGATGCCACAGAACACGGTAAAGAAAATCAGCAAAGCCAGCGGCTTGGTGTTTTCAAAGTTGGTAAACCACAGGAGCAACTCTGTCATCGCGATTTCCTAGCGGAATTTCACAAAGTAATCGTCGTCGTATTTCTTGAAATCGACCAACGTACCCAGCATCTGCAGGTAGGCAACCAAGGCGTCCATCTCGGACAGCTTGTCCGGATTGGTGTCGTAATTGCCGGCCTGCGCCTGCCCGATCAGGTTCTTCTCAGCATCCGGAATGTGCAGGTATTTGGCGACATCGGCGCCATATTCCGTTACGTTGCGCTCGTACTCGGCCTGGCTCTCGGAATACGGTACGCCGGTCTTGCGCAACGCACGCATGCGCAGGGTGATATCGGAGTAGTCCAGATCATTGGTTGCCAGCCATGGATAGTTCGGCATGACCGACTGCGGCACCAACGAACGTGGCGCGATCAAATGCTGAGTCTGCCAGTCGTTCGAATACTTGCCGCCGACACGTGCCAGATCGGGACCGGTACGCTTGGAACCCCATTGGAACGGATGGTCATACTTGGATTCAGCAGCCAGCGAGTAGTGGCCGTAACGCAGGGCCTCGTCGCGGAACGGACGGATCATCTGCGAGTGGCACAGATAGCAGCCTTCGCGGATGTAGATGTCGCGGCCGCGCAGTTCGAGCGGCTTGTAGGGGCGCACACCCTCGACCTTTTCCACAGTCTCCTTGATGAAGAACAGCGGGATGATCTCGACCATGCCGCCCACGCTGATGGCGGCCATGGTGAAGACCAACAGAATACCCAGGTTACGTTCAATCTTGTCGTGCTTCATGCTGACTCCAGATTCATTACTTTTCTATTTTGCCGCTCAAGCCGCGTTCGGACTCAGCTTGCTTTCGCCTTCGATGCCCACGGCCTCTACGCCGACACTACCCTTGCGGATGGTCCTGAAGACGTTGTAGCACATCAGCAACATGCCGGTGAGGAAGAAGGCACCACCGACCGCGCGCATGATGTAGAACGGATGGGCAGCTGCGACCGACTCGACGAAGGAATACTGCAGATTGCCGAAGTCGTCGAAAGCACGCCACATCAGGCCCTGCATGATGCCGGAGATCCACATGGCGGTGATGTAGAGCAGAATACCGATGGTCGCCAGCCAGAAGTGCACGTTGATCAGCTTCATGCTGTGCATCGGCGTGTTCCACAGGCGCGGCACCAGATGATAGAGACTACCGAAGGAAACCATCGCCACCCAGCCCAGTGCGCCGGAGTGCACGTGCCCCACAGTCCAGTCGGTGTAGTGCGACAGAGCGTTGACGTCCTTCAGCGACATCATCGGGCCTTCAAAAGTGGACATACCGTAGAACGACAGCGCCACGATCAGGAAACGCATGATGGGGTCGGTACGCAGCTTGTCCCAAGCGCCTGACAGCGTCAGGATACCGTTGATCATACCGCCCCAGGACGGCAGCAACAGCATGATGGAGAATGTCGCGG
>JADHED010000361.1_pt1 | contig 57108 bp, 54 predicted proteins | sample 8952041 | NCBI WGS metagenome assembly JADHED01 (sample SAMN16124423, study PRJNA663239) | bioreactor sludge metagenome | isolation source: sludge (control) | place: India:Bengaluru | collected 2018-09-08 | reverse complement strand
TGCTGGACTACCGCAAGGTGCGCCAGATCATCATCGACGAATGCACGGCCGAGCATGTGAACCTGCTGGAGAGCCTGATCGGCAAGCTGGCCCAGCGCCTGATGCAGCTGCCCGGCGTGCTGGGCGTGCGCGTCAAAATCGCCAAACTCGAAATTTTTGATGACTGCGAAGTTGCCATTCGCGTCGAAACCGGACAGTGGTAAGCCCATGAACACGATCACAGAAAACACCCCCCTGCAGGCCGCCGACTGGGTTGGCGAAGAGCCCGCCACCGACAACCGCAAGATCGAGCGCGAACAGGTCAAACTGGAAAAACGCCTGTGCCGCGAGGTCGGCCGCGCGATTCTTGACTACAACATGATCGAGGAGGGCGACCGCATCATGGTCTGCATGTCCGGCGGCAAGGACAGCTACACCCTGCTGGACATTCTGCGCAAGCTGCAAAAGCGCGCCCCGGTCAAGTTTGGCATCGTGGCCGTGAACCTGGACCAGAAGCAGCCTGGGTTCCCTGAACATGTGCTGCCCGAGTACTTCAAGAGCATAGGCGTCGAGTACCACATCGAGAACCAGGACACCTACAGCGTCGTCAAGCGCGTGGTGCCCGAGGGCAAGACCACCTGCAGCATGTGCTCGCGCCTGCGTCGCGCCATCCTGTACTCGGTGGCCGACCGGCTGGGCTGCACAAAAATCGCCCTGGGCCACCATCGCGACGACATCGTCGCCACGCTGCTGCTGAACCTGTTCTACGGCGGGCGCATGAAGGGCATGCCGCCCAAGCTGGTGTCCGACGACGGCAAGCATGTGGTGATACGCCCGCTGTGCTATGTGCCAGAGAAGGACACGGCGCGCTGGGCCCAGTACCAGCAGTTCCCCATCATCCCCTGCAACCTGTGCGGCAGCCAGGAGGGCCTGCAGCGCGTGGTGGTGGGCGAGATGATGCGCGAATGGGACAAAAAACACCCCGGCCGCATCGAAAGCATGCTGCGCGCCATGGGCCATGTGGTCACCACGCACCTGATGGACCCGAAGCTGCACGACTTCAAGAACGCCCGCGCCACCGGCATTGCCGACCCCGAGGGCGACATGGCCTTCGACCACGAGGAATTCCCCATGACGCCCACACTGCCAGGCATGCAGGTGGTGCAGCTGGGTTGAACTCCGCCCTACCATTACGGTCAACCCTGACGGAGGTAACACGCCATGACATCGCTACACCGACTCTGCCTTCTTGCCCTCTGCGCTGCGGCCACGCTGCTGGCTGGTTGCGCTGGACCGCGCGCGGTGCGAAGCGATGTCAACAGCTACTCCACCCTGACCGCCCTACCCAGCCCGCCCACCTACCGTTTTGAGCACCTGCCCTCCCAGCAGGCCAATGCCGCCGCCTTTGCCATGATCGAAAGGCAGGCCGAAGAGGCCCTGGCCCGCGTCGGCCTGCGCCGCGACAATGCCCAGCCGCGCCTGATCGCCCTGCTGGGCGTGGAGGGCGGCTACGCCATGCCGCGCAACTGGCCCTACTACAGCCCGGATCCGTTCTACGGCCGCTGGGGCTGGGGCATGGGTTACGGCGGGCGCTGGGGTTGGGGCATGAACTGGATGATGGACGCCCCACCCACCCTGTACCACCGCAAGGTCAGCCTGGTGCTGCGCGACGCCACGACGCAGCAGGTGGTGTATGAAACATCGGCCCTGTACGAGGATGTTTGGACACGTGACCCCGCCATCTACGGCGTGCTGTTCGACCAGGCATTGAGCGGCTTTCCCCAGCCGCCGCAGGGCGAGCGCAGGGTGCGCACCGACGTCATGCCCGACACCGGCCGCCCCGCGCCGCCACCGTCGTCGTCCACTTCCGTCGCGCCCCCCGCCCCTACCCCCGCCCCCGCAGGCACACCAGCCACACGTTAGTTTGCAAACGGGTGCACGCGCACCCGCCATGCCGTGATACCGTGGATGATCGCGCCTGCACAGGGCATGGCGCGCGCCATCTGATAGCAAGGACTGACCATGAAGAAGAACACCACCATCTCCGCCCTGCTGCTGGCCGGGCTGTGCGGCCTGGCCGTCAGCACGCACGCGGCCGGCCTGGGCGACGCCTTGCGCGGCCAGGTCGGTGGCTCGGGCGGCTCGGGCACCTCCGCCCTGGGCGGTGCGCTGGGCGGCAGCTCCAGCATGTCGGCCCTGTCGGCCCTGGGGCTGACCAGTTCGGGCACGGCCAGCAACGCCGCCGGCGTGATCACCTACTGCATGAAGAACAACTACCTGAACGCCGACAAGGCCGCGCAGGTCAAGAACCAGCTGCTGGGCAAGATGGGCCTGGGCCAGAAGGAAGAACCCAAGGACGAGGGCTACCTGAGCGGCCTGTCGGGCATGGTCACGGGCTCGGGCGGCAAGAGCTTCAGCCTGGACAAAATCAAGGGCGACCTGAAGGAAAAGGCCTGCGATTACGTGCTCGACAACGCCAAGTCGCTGCTTTGACATGAACCAACACCCCCCTGAGGCGCTTCGCGCCTTCCCCCCTCTCTCGCATCGCTGCGCGCTGCGGGCAGGGGGACGCCACCAGCGCGGCGGGGCGGCCCTTGCGCGGTGGCCCGCCCCAGGTGCGCGCCAATGGCATGCGTCATGGGTGGCGGATAACTGACATGCAAGCCACCCGCATCATCGCCATACGCCACGGCGAGACCGCCTGGAACGTGGACACGCGCATCCAGGGCCATCTGGACATCCCGCTGAACGACACCGGGCTGTGGCAGGCACGCCAGGTCGGCCAGGCGCTGGCGGACGAGACCATAGCAGCCATCTACAGCAGCGATCTGCAGCGCGCCTACGCCACGGCCCAGGCCGTGGCGCAGACCACGGGCGCCCCTCTGCACCCGGAGCGCGGCCTGCGCGAGCGCAGCTTTGGCGACTTTCAGGGCCGCACCTTCCAGCAGATCGAGGCCGAATCGCCCGAGCAGGCGCAGCGCTGGCGCAAGCGCGACCCGCATTTCGTGCCCGATGGCGGCGGCGAATCGCTCGTCACGCTGCGCGAGCGCATCGCCTGCACCGTCGATGAGATTGCCGCGCGCCACCGCGGCCAGCAAATCGTGCTGGTGGCCCATGGCGGCGTGATGGACGTGCTCTACCGCCTGGCCACGCGCCTGGACCTGCAGGCGCCGCGCACCTGGCAGCTGACCAACGCCGCCATCAACCGCCTGCTGTGGACGGGCGACAACGGCCTGACGCTGGTGGGCTGGGCGGACACCCAGCATCTGGACGTGCACAGCCGCGATGAGATCCATTCCTGAACTCCTGGTCTAGGAGGCTGGGTTTGCCGTCAAAAATAGGCGTCCGCACGGCGCGCGCCATCACAGCAAGCCAGTCGCCTCGTCCATTTGCGGGTGCTCAAAAGCAGGCGCGAAGTCGTCGAGTTCATGTACCTGCAAGCCCACCTCAGGCGCTTGTGCCAACTGCCTCCATTGGCGCACTGCCGCAACCACCTCACCCAGTACCGCCAAGGCCTGGGTCTTGTCCAGACCAAAGTAGGCGGCACGCGCCAGCAGCATGGCCACGTCGGTGATGGGCCCATCCTGCTCGGACAGCCAGGTCTTGGACTCGCGCTCTTTGTCGGGGAAGGGGTTCAGGTCAAACGCCGGCGCCAGCCGCCATTGCCCGTGCGCCACATGCAGAAAGCCGTGGTTTTGCAAGTGGTCGTCCATATTGGTGATGAGCAGGTTGAACAACAGGCGTCGCCAAAGCTGGCGCAGGTCTTCCATGGGCGCGTAGCCATGGGAGCGTATCGCGTCGGCCACTTCGGTGTAGCTACGCTCTTCCCCGCGCGCGGCTTGCAGCAAGGAGGCCGCCGACTGGCAGGGAATGCGCCCACCCTCGCCATCGCGGTCAAACCGCTTGACGACGGCCACCGGCACCTGCTCGCTGCCGCTGCCCAGCAGCACCACGCGCGCCGGTGCCACATCGATGCCCGCCAATGCGGCCAGCCGCAGCGCCAGCACCTCCCCGCGCGTCACGCTGCGCGCATCCTGCACGCTGGGAAATTTGCCAATGGCCAGGCGGCCGTCTGCGTCAATCAGCGTGCACTTGGGTCGCATGCCGCCCAGCGACGTGCCCTTGCCCTGCAGGTAGCGCAGGTCTTCGGCGGTTTCCTGCCCACGCTCCACCGCTCGGCTGGCCTGGAAGATAGTCTCCAGCTCGATCAAGGGCGGCGTGCTGCGCTGGCCCTGCTCCACGGTGCGCTGCCATGCGCCGTCCGCGCCACCCAGCCGCAATGCGCCCACGCGGCTGAAATCGTCCACCGCCAGCACATAGTCCAGTTCCGTCAGCGCGGGCAGTTGCGGGTCGGTGCGGCGGCGCTTGGCGTGGTCGCGGGCGATGACGCGCCGCCCCCAGGCATCGGGGGCGGTATCAGCAATGGCCCCGTGAAAGACCGAATCGTGCGCGCCTGCCGCCTTGTGCGCCTGGTAGCCCACCACCAGTGGTAGATCGGCCGATACGCCAAAGCGCTCGGGGTGGTTCAGCCAGGCTTGGTCATAGGCAAAGGCGCAGTGCTCGCGCCGCCCTTGCCGCGCGTACACCAGCATGCCCAGCGGCAGTCCGGCCTTGCCGATGCCGATCTGAACCTCCTGGCGCAGGGTTGTGGGGGCCGCCATCACAGTGCCCCGGAAGGTGTGCCGGACTTGCCACGCACCCGCTTGGGCAACCGCTCATCCATCAGCGTCAGTCCGATTTCGTCATGGGGCGTATCCAGCAGGTGTTCCAGGGCTTGCAGTTCACCAAACACATGCAGCGCACGGGCAAAAAAATGGATGGGCACGCGCGGATCGCCTTTCTCCATGCGCCGCACAGTCGAGAGCGAGGCCCCCATGCGCTCGGCCAGCGAGGCTTGCGAGATATGCCGACGCCGGCGCGCCAAAGACAGATCGGCGCCGAGCTTGAGCAGGGCGCGATCGACTGGCAGTGGAATGGAAGGTGTTGATTTAAGCATTCCAATGGGGTTTCTTGTTACTTGTAAAGAGCCCCATTGGAATCATTATAAATAGCCGAACGCTTACGCGATCTGTACTTGCATGGGGCAAACCGCCTGCACCGCTCGTTGCAGCGCTTCATCGAGCTCGGCCACGCGCAGGTCATACGCCGTCTGCAAATTCAGCCACGACTGCGCATCGCCACCAAAAAACCGGCACAGACGCAGGGCGGTGTCGGCGCTGATGCCCCGGCGCTCCAGCACGATGTCGTTGATGCGCGAGGCGGGCACATGCAGCTGCCTGGCCAGGGCGTTGGCGCTCATCTCCATGGGCTTGAGGTAGTCCTCGCGCAGCACCTCGCCGGGGTGGATGGGGCGCATACCGTTCTTGAACATGTCTTTCTCCTTGCCTGGCTCTGGCGTCAGTGGTAATCGACGATTTCCACGTTCATCGGCCCCTTGTCCGTCCACACAAAGCACACGCGCCACTGGGCGTTGATGCGGATGCTGTGTTGCCCCTGCCCACCTGGTAGGTTCTCTGCCGCGAAGGCAGCTCAAAAAAACGTATGGCCTCACTTTGCCGATGGCGCCAGCTTTGACCAGATCTACAGCAAGCATCGAGCCTGCCACGGGCCGCGCCACCCGGGTCGCAGGGGCCGATCAAGGCTCCACCGGCGGCAGCCGCGCCACAAGCGCGTCCCAGGCGATGGTGACCTCGGGCAGTATGGTCAGCTCCGTGCTGCCCTTGAGCTCGTACATCTCGGGCATGCCGTAGCGCCCATCGGCCAGCCTGTGCACGGTGAGCGTGCGATCCGTCGGGTGCACCAGCCAGTACTCGCGCACGCCGGCGCGCTCATAGATGCGGCGCTTGGCGATCTGGTCGCGCGCCGCCGTGCTGGGCGACAGAACCTCCGCCACCCAGTCGGGCGCGCCGCGCACGCCACGACGGTCTATTTTTGTGCTGTCGCACACCAGCAGCACATCGGGCTGGACCACGGTGTCTATGTCGTCGTCGGCCTCGCCGCTGCGGGGCAGGCGCACGTCCACCGGGGCAATCAGCACACGGCAGGGAGCGCCTTCGAGCGCTTGCCGTAGCTGAAAGTAAATATCCCCCGCAATGTCCTGATGCTCAATGGTGGGCGCTGGCGCCATCATCCAGGCCTGCCCGTCGATCAGCTCATAGCGCACATCGTCCGGCCAATGCAGGTACTCGCCATAGGTGTAGCGGGCGGCGGCGTGCTTCGGTGCTCCCATGATCGACTCCGTTGCAAAGGGCGGTGCGGCCCATTGTCTCAAAACAACCCGCCACCCTGCCCCTGCTGCGGCGCCGCCACGCCCAGGTGGCGGTAGGCCGCCAGCGTGGCGATGCGCCCGCGCGGGGTGCGCTGCAAATAGCCCTGCTGGATCAGGTAGGGCTCGATCACGTCCTCGATGGTGCCCGACTCCTCGCCGATGCTGGCCGCGATGTTGTCCAGCCCCACGGGGCCGCCGTCGAAGCGGTGGATCACGGCCTCCAAGAGCTTTCTGTCCATCACGTCGAAGCCCTGCGGGTCCACGTCCAGCATGGCCAGGGCGCGCCGGGCGATATCGAGGGTGATGCGCCCGTCGCCCTTCACGTCGGCGTAGTCGCGCACGCGGCGCAGCAGGCGGTTGGCGATGCGCGGCGTGCCGCGCGAGCGGCGGGCGATTTCCGCGCCACCCGCCTCGTCTATCGGCGCGCCCAGCAGGCCGGCCGAGCGCATGACGATCAGCGTCAGCTCTTCGGGCGTGTAGAACTCCAGCCGCGCGACGATGCCGAAGCGGTCGCGCAGCGGGTTGGTCAGCATGCCGGCGCGCGTGGTGGCGCCCACCAGCGTGAAGGGCTGCAGGTCGAGCTTGATGCTGCGTGCCGCCGGGCCCTCGCCGATCATGATGTCGATCTGGTAGTCCTCCAGCGCGGGGTAGAGGATTTCTTCCACCACCGGGGACAGGCGGTGGATCTCGTCGATGAACAGGACGTCGTTCTTTTCCAGGTTGGTCAGCAGCGCCGCCAGATCCTTGGGTTTTTCCAGCACCGGGCCGCTGGTCTGGCGCAGGTTCACGCCGAGCTCGGCGGCGATGATGTGGCTGAGGGTGGTTTTTCCTAAGCCAGGCGGGCCGAATAGCAGCACATGGTCCAGCGCCTCGGCGCGCTTCCTGGCGGCGCCTATGAAGATTTCCAGCTGCTCGCGCGCCTTGGCCTGGCCCACGTATTCCTGCAGCAGCTTGGGGCGCAGGGCGCGCTCTTGCGCCTCCTCCTGCGGCGAGGCCGGCGCGGCCGAGACCATGCGCTTGCTCAATGTGGGGGCGAAGTCGTCGGTGTGAATGATCACTTTGCAAAGCGGCGTCGGCCGCGTAGGTGAAAGGTGCAACGTTTTAAAGGAAACTTGCAAACGATTTTTGCACGGAACGGGCTTTATCTTGCGTTGCAGTAATTTGATACTATTACTGCACGTAGCATCCCTCAGGACAGAGGCGAGTTGCGTATCTATTTATTGATGCAAGAAGGAATCAAATGAAATACCACCAGTGGATGGGATTGACCGCATCGGCATTCATAGCGTTCTCTGCTCATGCCGATCTTTTAAACATCAGCAGCACATCGTTACAATCTTCGACAGAAGAAGCTATTGCCTGCACGATCATCGCTACGGGAGGCCCTACCTATCAGGGCTACAAAGTACTGCTGGCTTTTGCTGAGGGCCTCACCCCTGACTCCAACCCCACGCTGCGCGTGCGAGCGCTCAACTACAACCTTGTGTACGAAAACGACAATTGGCAAGGCCCAACATACATAAATGGGACGCCTCTGGACACCCCGGGTTCTGACCTTGCCAGCCTCTATACCGCCAGCGTGGGCAGGACTCCTGGTCGATCAAACGATTCCGCCACCTTGGTGCTCATCCCACCGGGTGATGCCATCTGCGCCTTTTCCAAGGAAGTCAGCAGCACCTCCCTGAAAAAAGTGAGCGTCGCCTTCACCGACATCACATTCATGACCGTCGGCATGAAGAACATGACCACACAAGAAATATTCTTGTTGGATAAATGGGTTCCGAGAAATTGATTATGCGCTCATGGCCTGCGCCTGCGGGCCTGTAGCGCCACCCTTGGACAAGTCACAGCCCCCCCCGGCGGACGTGAGGCAACGCTTCACAAGGTTCGCAAAACGCGCAGGATTTCCTCAAACGGCGTAATCAAAGCAGCAGAGCTTGATTCGCCCGAGCTTTGCACTCCCAACCAGTTTTTGAGTGCCTGGTTGTATGACACATCGAACCGTCCATAGTAATCTGGACTACTGGTGCTGGAGCACGATGCCGCTCCACCAAACAACGTTCCCACCACGTAGCGACCGTCGCTGGTGAACAATGCCGAGCCGCTGCTTCCACCTTGCGTGGTACCTGCGCTCCAGGCTACTCTGTAAAAATTCCCGGTATCGCCAATACACCCGAACTGGCTACCAGTTGTGCTGAAGCAACTGGTCTGCCCAACTACCAGGCCTTTGCTCGTCTTGAGCATGTCACCGGCGGGATGGTGCAAACCCACAACGGGCGCCTGACCGGGTTGCGCCGTTGCAGAGGCGTCCCACCCGGCGAAAAAAGCGCCTGCGGGTGCCGCGTCGTTCAGGCGCATGAAGGAAACATCCGTGCTGCCGCTGGCATAGAGCAGCACGGCGCCGTTATAGAGCGTAGTCGCGCGGCTTGATAGCGCCCGCGCATTACACCCGGACGACTGGTAAAACCAATCGGTCTGCATGGACGAAGCGGCAGCCTGGGACGAAATGCAATGGTTGGCGCTTAGAAAATATGGCGTACCGGAACCCCTCGCATCGTTGAGCAACGTGCCGGTGCACCTGTATGTCTTGCCTCCTACCGTGAACAGCATGCGCGCCACCGCATTACTCTGGGTGGCCAAGCCCGCATCGCACACGGCATCAAGATTGCATGATCCCGATTCGTTGATCTTAGCTTCCACGGTTGGTTCGGCAGAAGGTTCCAATTCGGCGAAAATGTGCGAAACGGAGGGCAGTGCTATGTCCACCGCCTGTGCGGGCACACCCATCGGCAATTCGATTTCGAGTGTGACCTCATCGGATCTCATCTCCGGGGTCCACCATGTGCGCGCGTCCGAGGTACTCCCTTCGGCCTGGGTGTTGCGCAACACATGCCGCAGCACATCCTTGCCCAGAATCTGGTAAACCGTTGCGGGGCGTGCCTGGCTATAAACACGCAGCACAGCCTGTTCAGGCAGCGCGTTCACCTGCACCCCCAGTCGCAGGCCTAAGGCGTTCTCGGCGCTCACACTAAGGGCTGCCACCCGCCCTCCTGTGGCAGTGCCCTCCCACCGCAACAGCCGCTGGGTCTGATCAGGGGTGGCAGCAGCAGACACCGCTCGCGCCTCTCCAACCAACTTGGGACCCGTGCCCGCCTGAACCGCAGCCTCTTTGAGCGACTGCAGCGCGCCCAGGGTGATGCGCACGGGCTCTGGTGATGCCGTTGCCTCCCGCGCTTTCACTGCCGCAGCCACGGGGGCTGCCTCTCCCCCCTGCGCCACCGTGCCCTCCACACGCAACACGGGCGCAGCGGCCAAGTCCGCTGTGGACTGCCCACCCCCGCCGCAACCAACCACCACGCTCCCCAGCAGCGCGGCTGCGGTACGACCGATAACTTTCCAGTATCCGGGCATCTGTTCCCCCACGATTCGAACAAGGCCATGATTCAGACAACGCCAAATGCCGGCTTGATGCCCTCACTCACCACTACATCCCGTGACAAGGCCTTGAGCAACGACAGTCCTGCGATGCAAGAACAAAACCAGGAAACGGCGCGCGCATTGTCCCCCATCGAACCGTTGCTCGCGTACTGCGCGAGGCCTTGCATGACGCCGACCTGGCGGCCTTTCGGTAACATCGGCCCTTTCACGGGCGCGCGCCCGTGACTCTTTTTTCAGCACCCCCGGCCCGCCGCCTGCCCTCGCAGCGAGAACCGCATGAGCACCCCCATACACCCCTCCTTCCTCAACCGCATGGCCATCGCCATCGGCAGCTTTTTCGCCATCCTGGCCAACGCCCGCCTGGCCGGCGACGTCCACCGCCTGCGCACGGGCGACCCCCTGGCCGCCGACGTGCCGCCCAAGGAGGTGCGCGTGGAGGTGCCGGTAGAGAAAATCATCGAGACCCGCGTCGAGGTGCCGGTTGAGAAGATCGTCGAGAAGCGTGTGGAGGTGGCCACCAACACCGCCGCCCTGCAACTGCTGGGCCTGCTGCAGCGCGAGGCGCGCTTTGTCGATTTCATCCAGGAAGACGTGGCACCCTACAGCGACGCCGAGATTGGCGCGGCAGCGCGCGTGGTGCATGGCGGCTGCCGCAAGCTGCTGGCCGAGCATTTCACTTTGGCGCCCGTGCGAGCCGAGGCCGAGGGCAGCCGCATCACGCTGCAGGCCGGTTTTGACGCCACGGCCGTGCGCCTGACGGGCAACGTGGTGGGCCAGGCGCCATTCACCGGCACCTTGAGCCACCGCGGCTGGCGCGTGGCCGAGGTGCGCCTGCCGCAGCTGACCGATGCCAGGGCCGCCGCCATCATCGCCCAGGCGGAGGTGGAGCTGTGACTATAAAAACAATAGCTAATGGCGCACCATCCACGGGCGCTGCAGCCGTATTTTCCATTGGAATCGACCTGGGCACCACGCACTGCGCCCTGTCCTATGTGGACATGCAGGCCAGCGACGGCGAGACGGTCGTGCAGCGGGTGCTGGACATTCCCCAGCTCACGGCCCCGGCCAGCGTGGAAGGCCGCCCGCTGCTGCCCTCCTTCCTCTACCTGCCGCACGAAAGCGAGCTGACCCCCGCCGACCTGGCCCTGCCCTGGGGCGCGAGCCAGGACGCCGTGGCCGGCGAATTCGCGCGCCAGCGCGGCGCGGCCACGCCGATACGCCTGGTGGCCAGCGCCAAAAGCTGGCTCTGCCACCCCGGCGTGGACCGGCGCGCGCCGCTGCTGCCGGCCGACGCGCCGCCCGAGGTAGAGCGCATATCGCCGCTGGCGGCCAGCCAGCGCTATCTGCAGCACCTGCGCCAGGCCTGGGACGCGGCCCACCCCGAGGCGCCGTTCGCGCAGCAGGACATCACCGTCACCATCCCCGCATCCTTCGACCCGGCCGCGCGCGAGCTGACGGCCGAGGCCTGCCAGGCAGCGGGCTACCAACACCTGACGCTGCTGGAGGAACCCCAGGCCGCGCTGTACAGCTGGATTGCGGCCAGCGGCGGCGCCTGGCGCAAGCAGGTGGCGCATGGCGACCTGCTGCTGGTGGTGGACGTGGGCGGCGGCACCACCGACCTGTCGCTGATCGCCGTGCTCGAGCGTGACGGCAACCTGCAGCTGCAGCGCGTGGCCGTGGGCGAGCACATCTTGCTCGGCGGCGACAACATGGACCTGGCCCTGGCCTACGGCGTGGCGCGCAAGCTGGCGCAGGACGGCAAGCAGCTGGACGCCTGGCAGACCCGCGCCCTGGCGCACGGCTGCCGCGTAGCCAAGGAGCAGCTCTTGCAGGACGAGAACCTGCAGGCCGTGCCCGTGGTCGTGCCCAGCCGCGGCAGCAAGCTGATCGGCGGCAGCATCCGCACCGAGGTCACGCGCGCCGAGGTGCTGGCCTTGTTGGTGGAGGGCTTCTTCCCGCGGGTGGCGGTATCCGACAAGCCCATCACGCGCGCCCGCGCCGCGCTCACACAGCTCGGCCTGCCCTACGCCCAGGACGCGGCCGTCACGCGCCACCTGGCGGCCTTTCTGTCGCGCCAGGCCGGCGCCCTGGACCAGGTCGAAGGCCTGCAGGGCCAGCCGGGTGCGAGCTTTCTGCACCCCACGGCCATCCTGTTCAACGGCGGCGTGCTCAAGGCCGCGCAGATCGAGCAACGCATCCTGGACGTACTCAACGGCTGGCTGGCCGCCGAAGGCGCACCGCCCGCGCGCCTGCTGGAGGGCGCCAACCTGGACCTGGCCGTGGCGCGCGGCGCCGCCTACTACGGCCATGTGCGGCGCGGCCGCGGCGTGCGCATACGCGGCGGCACGGCGCAAAGCTATTACGTCGGCGTTGAATCGAACATGCCCGCCATCCCCGGCATGGAGCCGCCGATCAGCGCTTTGTGCCTGGCGCCCTTCGGCATGGAAGAGGGCACGGAGGTGGCGCTCGACGCCCAGGAGTTCGGCCTGGTGGTGGGCGAGCCGGTGCGCCTGCGCTTCTTCGGCTCCAGCGTGCGCCGCGCCGATCAGGTCGGCACCCTGCTCGACTTCTGGGGCCCCGAGGAGCTGGTCGAGCTGCAGGAGATAGAGGCCCAGCTGCCCGCCGAGGGCCGCACGCCCGGCGAGGTCGTTCCCGTGCAGCTGCACGCGCGCGTGACCGATATCGGCACGCTGGAGCTGCTGGCCGTGCCAGTGGGCGGGGCTGAGCGCTGGAAGGTGGAGTTGGATGTGCGTGCGCCGGCTGAAGCGGCTTGAACGAGCAGTTACATTCGATACTGCCTTGCACCAATGGAGCTTGGCGTCCGCAGCACTCCCCTACTCGGGGCAGGCAGCTCTTCAACCTGAACCACCGTTCAAGCAGAACCCTATGCACTCCCATTTCAAGCACTGGCTGGCCGCAGCCGCCATCACCACACTGGCGCTGCCAGCGCTGGGCGCCGACGCCACGCTGGCAAAGATTCAGTCCACTGGCGCGCTCACGATTGGCTATCGGCTGGACGCCGCCCCCCTGTCCTATGCCGGGGAGGGTGGCAAGCCGATAGGCTATGCGGTCGAGCTGTGCCAGCAGCTGGCGGCGCGCATTCAAAGCCAGCTCAAGCTGCCCGCCTTGCAGCTGCACTTTGTGCCGGTGACGATCGCCGAGCGCTTTGACCGCATTGCCGACGGCAAGATCCAGATGGAGTGCGCAGACTCCACCAACACCAAGGCCCGACGCGAGCGCGTGGCCTTTGGCCTGACCTACTACTACGCCGGCGCGCGCATGCTGGTGCGCAGCAACGACGCGCGCGAACAACTCGGGCAAATGGGCCAGGCGCGCGTTGCGGTCATCAACGGCAGCACGGGCCAGCAGGTCAGCCAGCGGCAGCCGGGGCTCACGCTCGTCACCGTGACCAGCACCGAGGAAGGCGCCAAGGCCGTGGCCGAGGGACGCGCCGACGCGTTTGTCTCGGACGACATCTCTCTGATTGACCAGGCCCGCCTGCTCAAAGGCGCGGTAAAGGTGGTGGGGCGGCGCCTGTCGGTCGAGCCACTGGCACCGGTGCTGCCCAAGGACGCCCCCGACTTCCAGACCCTGGTCAACCAGACCCTGAAGGACATGTACCTGGACGGCACCGCGCGCCGGGTCTATCGCAAGTGGTTTGAGCAGCCCATGCCGACGCGCGGCTACTCGCTCGACCTGCCGCCCGACCTGCTGCTCAACGACATCTTCCGCCGCCCCGACGGCTTCGTGACCGACTGGACGGTGCTGTAGGCGCTGAACACAGGCCATGACCCCGCCGCCCCAACCCGTGCCCGCGCGCCATGCCATCGGCATAGACCTGGGCACCAGCCACACCGTCGTGGCCCATGTGCCGTTGGCCGGCAGCGCGGCGGACATCACGCTGCTGCCGATCGCGCAGCGTGTATCAGCCGCCGAGGTGCAGGCCCAGCCCCTGCTGCCCTCCACCCGCTACCAGGCCGCGCCGGGCGAGCTGGGCGATGCCTGGCGCCAGCCCTGGCCGGCGCAGGGCGCCAGCGATCAGACGCCCGCCGTCATCGGCCGCTGGGCGCGCGACCTGGGCGCGGCCGTGCCGGGGCGGCTGGTGGCCAGCGCCAAGAGCTGGCTTTCGCACGCGGGTGTCGATCGCACGGCGCCGATACTGCCCTGGGGCGCGGGCGAGGATGTGGCCAAGGTCTCGCCGCTGCAGGCGTCCAGCAGCTACCTGGCCCATGTGCGCGCCGCATGGGATGCGCAGCACCCGGATGCGCCGCTGCACGCGCAGCTGGTGGTGCTGACCGTGCCCGCATCCTTCGACGAGGGCGCGCGCGCGCTGACGCTGGAGGCTGCGCGCCTGGCCGGCCTGCCTGCCGTGCAGCTGCTCGAAGAACCCAAGGCCGCGTTTCACGACTGGCTGGTGCTGCAGGGCTCTCAACTCGCCGAACAACTGCAGGGCAGCCGCCTGGTGCTGGTGGTGGACGTGGGCGGTGGCACCACCGACCTGACGCTGATCCGCGTGGAACCGGGCGCCCAAGGCGGCCTGCCGGTGCTGACGCGCACGGCCGTGGGCGAGCATTTGATGCTGGGCGGCGACAACATGGATCTGGCCCTGGCGCACCGGTTGGAGCCGCAGTTCGCCGGCGAAGGCCAGCGCCTGCCCCCCGCGCGCTTTGCCCAGCTGGTGCAGCGCTGCCGGATCGCCAAGGAGCAGCTGCTGGCCGCCAACGCACCCGAGTCCGTGGCCGTGACCCTGCTGGGCAGCGGCTCGCAACTGCTGGCCCGGACGCGCTCAGCCACATTGACGCGCGACGCGGTACGCCAGGCGGTGGTCGAAGGCTTTTTACCCCCCGCGCAGATCACCGACCAGCCCGCGCGGCGCCAGGGCGCACTGCGAACCTTAAGCCTGCCCTACCCGGCGGACGCGGCCATCTCGCGCCACCTGGCGCAGTTTCTGGCCCAGCATGCGGGCGATCGGCTGCCGGACACGCTGCTGCTCAACGGTGGCGTGTTCCATGCCCATGCGCTGGGGCAGCGACTGACCGAACAGCTGGCGCAATGGCGCGGCCAGCCACTGCGCCTGCTGCACAACCCGCACCCGGACTGGGCCGTGGCGCGCGGCGCGGCCGCCCACGGGCTGGTGCAATATCAGTCAAAAAGGCCGCCAGCGCTTACTGGACAAGCGCAAGCAGCTACTAAAACAATAGTACCTCACATAGGCGGCGGCGCGGCGCGCAGCTACTGGCTGGTGCTGCCGGGCCAGGCCGGCGCCGCGCCCCAGGGCATTTGCCTGCTGCCGCGCGGCACCGAGGAGGGCACGCGCATGGTGCTGGCTGGCCGGCGCTTTGCGCTGCGACTGGGCCAGCCGGTGCGCTTTGCGCTGGTGGCGCGCAGCCAGGGCAGCGCACAGGCCGGACAGATCGCCGCTTTGGACGGCGAGGGCTGGGTGGAGCTGCCGCCGCTGGCCACCGTACTGCCGGCACCCGAGGGCCGCGACACCGCCAAGGTTGAGGTGCAGCTGCAAGCCTGCATGAGCGAGGTGGGCGTGCTGGAGCTGCGCTGCATCAACATGCAGGATGAGGCGCAGTCCTGGCTGCTGCCGTTTGCGGTGCGCGCGGCCGGCCCTCACCTCCACCCTCTCCCAGAGGGAGAGGGAGCAAAACCCGCAGCCGACCGGTCGCCCTCGCCCCCCTGGGGAGAGGGAGGGGTGAGGGGCTCGCCGCTAGACGCAGCCACCGCCCAGATCGACCGCATCTTCGGCAACCAGGGCCAGGACGTATCGCCCAAGGAGGTGCGCCAGCTGCGCGCCACGCTGGAAAAGACCCTGGGCCCGCGCGAATCCTGGCCGCTACCGCTCTTGCGCACGCTGTTCGACGCCCTGCTGGCGCGTGCCAAGCGCCGCCGGCGCAGCGCCGAGCATGAGCGCGCGTGGCTCAACCTGGCCGGCTGGTGCCTGCGCCCCGGCCTGGGCGCGGATCTGGACGGCTGGCGCCTGCAGCAGTTGTGGCCGCTCTACGCCCAGGGCCTGGGCCATGGCGACCCTGCCAACTGGACCGAATGGTGGGTGCTGTGGCGCCGCGTGGCCGCAGGCCTGGACGAGGCACAGCAGATGCAGGTGCTCGAAGACGTGGCCGGCTGCATGCAAAAGACCGTGCAGCGCGGCGCCAGGGCGGCCTGGGGCAGCTACGACGACATGCTGCGCCTGTTCGCCGCCATGGAGGCCGTGCCCTGGCAATACCGCCAGGAAATGGGGCAATGGATGCTGGAGCGCCTCAAGCGCCCCGACGAGCCGCCCCACACCTGGTGGGCCATAGGCCGCCTGGCCGCGCGCGCGCCCCTGGCTGCAAACGCCCACCGGGTGATGCCACCGGCTGCGGCACAAGAATTTTTAGACGCCACTCTGGCCCAGGACTGGCGCAAAAATGCGCAGGCCATGTTCGCCGCCGTGCAGATCGCGCGCATGACGGGCGAACGCGCGCTGGATCTGGACGACACCCAGCGCGCGCGCGTGCTGGACAAGCTGCAGGCCAGCGGCGCGCCCGCGCGCTGGCTGGCCCAGGTGGAAACGGTGCAGCAGATGAGCGCCGAAGACCGCCGCCTCAGCCTGGGCGACAGCCTGCCGCCGGGGCTGGCGCTGGTGGGGTGAAGGCCGTCACGGATTGAGCCACCTCTTGATCGCGGCGCGGTAGCTCAGGTCAAAGCGGCCGTAGTAATCGGCAGCGGAAGGACTGGCGCAGCTCGCCAACCCGCCATGCAGCTGGCCTGCCAGATAGCGTTGCGCGCCAATCGTCACGAATACGCCCGAGCCGCTGCTGCCGCCCTCGGTGCTGCCTTGCTGCCATGTCACGGCCAGAAAGCTGCCGTTCTCGCCGCTGTTGGGGCTGCAGCTTTCGTTGGCGCAGTTGCCGTAGTGCAGCACGCTGCCCAGGCTGATGGATTGCCATGCCCCTTCGGGGTGATGCAGTCCGGCCAGCGCCATGCCAATGGGCACGCCGCCGTAGTAGGAGCCCGCATGGATGATGCCGGCAGGCGCCGGATCGTTGAGCTGCATGAAGGCGGTATCGGTGCTGGCGGAGGCATACAGCAGCCGGGCGCCGCCCCTCAGCCGCCGGGCGCCTGAGTGCTGGTCTGCGCCGTTGCAGCTGGCGGAGCGGTACAGCCAGTCGGTCTCCAGCGTCGAGGCCACGGCCTGGCTGGCGATGCAGTGCTGGGCCGACAAAAAGTACGGCGTGCCGCTGGATGCCGCATCGTTGAGCAGCGTGCCGCTGCAGTAGTAGGCGTTGCCGTCCTGGGCCACGAAGGTCATGCGCGCCACCGACCGGCTCTGCTCCAGGTAGTCGGGCCGGCAGCTCACATCGACCAGGCAGCTGCCGGCGGCTGCGGCCTTGGTGAGCGACGCGGCCTCGGCGTCGGCTGCGGTCTGGGTGAAATGCGACAGCCGGGGCACGGCCAGGCGCACGGCGGCGGGCTGGGCGTCCGCGGGGATCTCCACCTCCAGCGTGGCCTGCGCCGCGCCCAGGTCGGGGCTCCAGTAGGTGTGCGCAACCTCATCGGCGGCGCCGGCGCCGGCGTTGCGCTCGGCCAGGGCCTGCAGCTCCTGCGCGCTGATCTGCAGGGCCGCTTCAGGGGCAGCGCCATGAAACCGCAGCACCGCACCCGTCGGCAACGCCTGCACCAGCACGCCCAGGCGCAGCCCGCGTGCGCCCGGCGACTCGAATCGCAGCGCCGCCACCTGCGTGCCGCGCGCCGTGGGCTGCCATTGCAGCAGGGCGGCGGTGCGGGCCGCGTCGGCCGCTTCGGGCACGCTGCGCGCCACGCCGATCTGGTGCGGCACGCCCACGCCAGCGGACGCAGCAGCGCTCTTGGTCAGCACAGCCGGCAGCGCAGCCAGGGCAATCACCCCTGTGGCTGCGGCGCTGGCCACCGCCGGGCTGGCCGCTGGCGCCTGCGCCGCGCCCTTGAGGGCCGTGGCCGACTTGGGCTCGAAGGGCTCTATGCGCTGGCTCCAGGTCGGGATGGCAAGGTCGGGGCCACCACCACCATCGCCATCGCTACCACCGTCGCCACCGCCACAGGCGGCCAGAAGCGCGGCCACGGGCAGCGCCCACCCCATTGCCATTGTTTTGCCGACAACCATCGTCACACCTCCATGGCCCTGCCACATGATTTATCTGGCCAGCGCCTTCAGCGCCAGTTTGATGCCCTCGCTCACGCCCACATCCGCCGGCAGCGCCTTCAGGGCGGCCGCGGCCTCCTTGTCGTTATAGCCGAGCGCCTGCAGCGCCTGCAGGATGTCGGCCTGCGCATCGTTAACAACATGTGACCTGGCGCCGATGTCCGCGCCCAGCTTGCCGTTGAGCTCCAGCAGCAGCCGGTCGGCAGTCTTCTTGCCAATGCCCGGCACCTTGACCAGGCGCCCCGCCTCCTGCAGCGACACGGCCTGGGCCAGATCAGCCACGCCCATGCCCGAGAGCACGGCCAGCGCCGTGCGCGGCCCCACGCCGCTGATCTTGATGAGCTCGCGAAACGCCTGGCGCTCGCTCGCCGTGGCAAAGCCGTAGAGCAGCTGCGCGTCCTCGCGCACGATGAACTGCGTCAGCAGGCTGACCTGCTCGCCCACGCCGGGCAGGTTGTAGAACGTGCTCATGGGCACCAGCACCTCGTAGCCCACGCCGTGGCAATCGAGCAGCACCTCGGGCGGGTTCTTCTCCAGCAGCTGGCCGGTCAATTTGCCTATCATCCATGTCCTTTACTGCGGCCAACACGGCCATCCAGGGAATTATCAGCGTGATCCTGCGCCACACCTTCACCCCCCACAACAACACCCGCCTGTCGCACCTGTGCGGCCCGGCCGACGTGCACCTGCGCACCATAGAGGCCGCGCTGCAGGTCAAGATCGCCCACCGCCACGAGCAGTTCAAGGTGGACGGCGCCAAGGCCCGCGCCACCCAGGCCATGGAGATGTTGCAGGCGCTGTACGAAATGGCCGACCACGCCATCAAGGAAGAGCACCTGCAGCTCATGCTGGCCGGCGACGCCAGCATGCTGGACGAGGAAGGCAGCCCCGCGCCGCTCGCCACGCGCCGCGCCGACCTGCGCGCGCGCACGCCCATGCAAAGCCTGTACCTGCACAACATCGCCACGCACGACATCACCTTCGGCATAGGCCCGGCCGGCACCGGCAAGACCTACCTGGCCGTGGCCTGCGCCGTGGACGCACTGGAGCGCAGCCAGGTGCAGCGCATCGTGCTCACCCGCCCGGCGGTGGAGGCTGGCGAGCGCCTGGGCTTTCTGCCCGGCGACCTGACGCAGAAGGTGGACCCCTATCTGCGCCCGCTGTACGACGCGCTCTACGACCTGATGGGCTTTGACCGCGTGCAAAAAGCCTTCGAGCGCAACGCGCTGGAGATCGCCCCGCTGGCCTTCATGCGCGGCCGCACGCTGAACAACGCCTTCGTCATCCTGGACGAAGCGCAGAACACCACGCCCGAGCAGATGAAGATGTTTTTGACGCGCATAGGCTTCGGCGCGCGTGCCGTGGTCACGGGCGACGTGAGCCAGATCGACCTGCCCAAGGGCCAGCCCAGCGGCCTGATCGACGCCGAGCGGGTCTTGAAGCGCGTGCAGGGCATTGCCGTGACGCGCTTTACCAGCGCCGACGTAGTGCGCCACCCGCTGGTGGCGCGCATCGTGGACGCCTACGACGCCCAGGGCAGCCGCCGCCGTGGCGCCGGTGAATAACTTGTGCTTGATTAGCAAGCTGACTCAGACGCCTTCCCCCTCTGGGGGAAGGCGGGGATGGGGACTGGTGTGCCGACAACGTGCCGACATGGATGCACGCGCGGTGCTGGCCCCCACCCCAACCCTCCCCCAGAGGGGGAGGGAGCAAGAGAGGGCATCTGAGGCTCGTTTCCAAACAACAACTTTTGATAGCTACTCGCGCTTGATGGACGGGCGCTGGAGGCCAAATTGGCACTGAATCAACTACAACTCTCCCTGCAGTTTGCGCGCGACGCGGCCGAGCACCGCGCCCTGCTGCCACGCCACAAGGTCGCGCGCTGGATACGCCACGCCCTGGCCGTCGATGCCGAGATCACCGTGCGCATCGTGGATGCCAACGAGGGCCAAAGCCTGAACCGCGCATACCGCCACAAGGACTACGCCACCAACGTGCTGACCTTCGACTACCAGCAGGAGCCCACGGCCGTGGCCGACCTGGTGCTCTGCGCCCCCGTGGTCGAGCGCGAGGCGCGCGAGCAGGGCAAGACGCTGGAAGAACACTACGCCCACCTGCTGGTGCACGGCACCCTGCACGCCCAGGGCTGGGACCACGAAACCAGCGACGAGGACGCGCGCGAGATGGAGGCGTATGAGACGGCCATCATGGCCGAGCTGGGCTTCGCCGATCCGTATGAGAAAGAGATAGGCTGAACGCATGCTGGACACCACGCTGCTCCTCGCCGCTGCCTTCGTCGCCGGCGCCCTCAACGCCGTCGCCGGGGGCGGCAGTTTTCTGACCCTGCCCGCGCTGGTCTTCACCGGCGTGCCGCCCGTGGCCGCCAACGCCACCGGCACCGTGGCCCTGCTGCCCGGCTACATGGCGGGGGCCTGGGGCTTTCGCGAAGACATGCAGCCGCCGCCCGGCCTGTCGATGCGCGCCGTGGTGCTGCTGTCGCTCATCGGCGGCTCGGCCGGCGCGGCGCTGCTGCTGGTGACGCCCGACGCCACCTTCAAGAAAGTCGTGCCCTGGCTGCTGCTGGCGGCCACCGCCATGTTCGCCTTTGGGCCCCAGCTGCGCCAATGGGCCGGCGCCAGCAGCCACGGCCCGGTGTCGCCATGGAAGGCCGGCCTGGGCATGCTGGCCGTGGCGGCCTATGGCGGCTACTTCAACGGCGGACTGGGCATCCTGCTGCTGGCGCTGTTCGGCCTGCTGGGGCAAACACAGCTCAACGCCATGAACGGCATGAAAAACCTGGTCTCGGCACTGCTGACCGCCATTGCCGTTGCCATCTACGCCGCGGGCGGCATCGTGCACTGGCCGCAAGCCCTGTTGATGATGGTGGCCGCCACCCTGGGCGGCTACGGCGGCGCCCGCGTGGCGCGCCGGCTGCCGGCACCGGTGCTGCGCTGGGGCATCGTGGCCACGGGGCTGGTGATGGCGGCGGTGTTCTTCTGGCGGCAGTAGGCCGCGGCAGGCGCCGCCTGACAAGCGCTGACAGCTATGGGTTTTGAGTGCTGGCGTCGGAGTCCGGTGCACGGGCCGCATCCGCCGCCACACCATGCACCTGGGCAAAGGTCAGGATCACCTCGCGGATCAGCTTACGCTGCGGCGCGGGCAGTTGCAGGAAAGCGTCGAACGTCTCGCGCTCCAGGTAGCCCACGCCTTCGTCCCAGCGCTGGCGGTGCTTGTGCACCGATTGGCGCACCGCCTCGCCAAAGCGCAGCACCTCGGGCTCGACCTTGAGCACCTCGGCCAGCACGATCAGCTTGTCCTGCCCGGGAATCGACTCGCCCCTCAGCCAGCGGGACACCGCCTGGAACGTCACCGACCTGCCCCAATAGTTGGCATTGAACAGGTTGAGCAGCACCGCCGGGCGCGGCTCCAACCCGGCCGCCCGCATGGCGGCCTGCAGGCGCTCGGCAAATTCCAGCTTCTGATCCATGCTGGAACATTAAATTTTGGTTGAATTTATGTTGAACTATGTGTTGTACGATCAATTGAAGTTTTTATTGAACTTCTGGTTGATACGGCGTGCGTTTGCGCACGTCAGCTACAGCACGCCATGCCCAAATCCCTGCTCGAACAACTCCCCGACATCGTCGCCAACGGGCGCAAGCAAGCCGAAAAAATCCTCGAAAGCCTGGAAACCCGCCAACGCGTGCGCCTGCAAACGCGCGAGGTGGTGCTGCCCGCGCGCGATAGCGCGGCGCACGACTGGATAACGGCGCAAAAACGCGCCACGCAACACGAGGTGTTCGCCCCCGGCCAGGCCAGCCTGCTGGGCAGCCCGCAAGCCACGCTGGGCGAAGCGCCCGCTGCCGATGCGCCCTGGATGAACCGCCTGATCTACGGCGACAACCTGCTAGCCATGGCCGCCCTGCTGGCGGGCGACGAGCACACACCCAGCCTGCGCGGCAAGGTGGATTTGATCTACATCGACCCGCCGTTTGACAGCAAGGCCGACTACCGCACCAAGGTCACCCTGCCCGGCGTGGAGCTGGAGCAGCGGCCCACGGTGATCGAGCAGTTTGCGTATTCGGACACCTGGAGCGACGGCACGGCGTCGTACCTGGCCATGATCACGCCGCGACTGGTTTTGATGCGGGAGCTATTGGCGGATACGGGGTCGATTTATGTGCACCTGGATTGGCATGTGGGGCATTACGTCAAGCTGGTGATGGATGAGGTTTTCGGAAAAGACAACTTCGTGAACGAAATTTGTTGGTGGTACAAGCGATGGTCGGCCGCGGCAAGCACGTTTCAGCGAATGCACGACACGATCTACTTCTATCGAAAGTCTGAGAAATACAAGTTCAATCAGTTATTCCAGCCACTTGCAGCATCAACTGCTGCAGTACATGGAGGCACTCGTCGCATCAACGTGCCAGACGAAACTGGAAAGCTCGTCACAGTTCGAACAGAGGAGCCAAGTAAAGGCGTGCAAATGCACGATGTTTGGGAAGTTCCGTTTGTTGTAGCTCACTCTCAGGAACAAGTCGGTTATGCAACCCAAAAACCGATTGAGTTGATTACGCGAATACTCGAAGCGTCATCAGATCCTGGAGACCTCGTGGCTGATTTTTTCGGGGGAAGCGGAAGTTTTGCTGCAGCCGCAGAAGGCCGCAGAGTTTCGAAAGACGGAAACAAGAGCATCTACACCACTTCGTCATCTCGCCGCTGGATCACCACCGACATTGGCAAACCCGCCTGTATGGTCATGCGCAAGCGCCTGATCGACCAGGAAGCCAAGCCCTTTCTGTACCAGGCCATTGGCGACTACCAGGTCGAAGCCGCCAAGACCCACTTCGGCAAACGCGACTTTCGCATAGGCGATTTGTCGCAGATCGTGCTCTCGCTCTACGGCGCGCTGCCCCTGCCGCCCGAGGCCAACCCGCAGCGCAACCTGGGCCAGATTGCGGGGGTGGACTTTGGCGGCAGGCGCGGCAGCAAGACGTTGGTGCTGGCCGATTCGCCCAACAAGCTCACGGGCGCGGCCACTTTGAAAAAAGCCATTGCCCAGCGCGACAACCTGCTGGGCGGCTGGGACCGCGTGGTGGTGCTGGGCTGGAACTTCGAGCCCAGCATCGGCGAGACCATTACCGCGCTGCATGACGACCGGCTGGAGGTGTTGGTGGTGCCGCCCGACCTGCTCGACCGCCTGCGCAAGAAGGGCAACAGCGTGGAGAAACTGCGCGGGCAGGTGCGCTTTTCCAGCCTGCAATACCTGACGCTGCACCCGATTGAGCGCACCGTTCGTGGAAGTGAGGAAGCACTGACGGTGCGGCTGAAGAACTACGTGCTGCTGTCGCCCGAGGCCATCAACCTGGACGACGCCAACCGCGCCAAGCTGCAACAGGTGGCCAATGCCGAGCCGTTGGCACTCATCGAATATTGGGCCGTGGATCCGGACTATGACGGGCAGGTGTTCCGGTCTGTGTGGCAGGACTACCGGGGCAATACCGCCAACGATGCCGACGCGCTGCGGGTAGTGACGCAGGCCAGCTTGACCGTGCCCGCCCACAGCGGCCCGCGCAGGGTGTGCGTGCGGGTGGTGGATGTGTTTGGGTTTGAGGCGGAAGTGGTGACGACCGTCGAAGTGAGGTGAGGTGAGGTTGTACTGCTGCGCTCAAACAGAAGAAGTGAGAGAAGGGGCGAGTTTGCCCGCCCCGGCGCGCGTGGGCGTGGCAAACGCCAGCGCCGCCAATTCACGCTTGCTGGCCCGCAGCAATTCGATTTCTGTCGGCGTCAGAACCCGCGGCGCCGGATACTTGCCCACCATTTCGCACAGCTTGCGCGCAGAAGGTGTCATACACGCCAGCTCCTCGGGCGTGAAGGGGCGTGGCTCCATGGTTGAGGAGGTTGCTTTTTTTTCCATGGCGGTTCCCATTGAGCGGCTCGCCCGAAGTGCGCAGATTTCAAGCTGCAGCCAGTTCCTTCACGGCTTGCAAGCTGTCCTTCATGGCCGCCTGCGCCACTTTCAGGTCGTAGCTGGTTTGCAGATTCAGCCAGTACTGCGGCGATTGGCCCAGCGCGCGGCCCAGGCGCAGCGCCAGTTCGGCGGTCACGGGGCGGTCGCCCTTGAGCAGGTGCGACACGCGCATGGGCGAAATGTCCAGCGCGCTGGCAAAGGCGGACTGGGTCAAGCCCAGTTCGTCCAGCGTCTCGCGCAGGAATTCTCCGGGGTGAATGGCAGGCAAGCCGTTGTGGGGCGTGGTCATGGTGTTGGCTCCTTAGTGGTAATCGACGATCTCGACTTCTTGCGCGCGGCCCTTGTCGAACCGGAAGCACACGCGCCATTGACCATTGATGCGGATGCTCCATTGCCCGATACGGTCGCCACTCAACGCTTCCAGCCGGTTGGATGGCGGCAGCCGCAAGTCGTTCACATCGGTGGCGGCCTCGATTTGCGCCAAGCGCATCACTGCCCGCCGGAGGATGTCAGGTGGCAGCCGCCGCGATTTTCCGGTGGCGAACAGGTGCGCGGTTTCCGGGTTGCCGAAGCTTTCGATCATGGCTCAATCATAAACAAATTGTTTATTGTATGACTGCTTTTTTGTCTGCCAACACGCCGCTAGCACTTGCAGCCGCGCTCTCCACCCGCACCAACGGGCTCGCCTTAGGCCTGGAACACGGCGCCGCCGACCTGCTGGAGCTGGTGACGCCCACCACGGCCGAGCTGCTGCATTGGTGGTTTGGCCAGGACATGGTGGATGCGCGCGGCGCGCTGAACTTTCACGCCGGGCAGCGGCAGGCGATTCTGAACGCCATCGTGGCGCACGAGGTGCTGGGCGCCGCCAGCTTGCAAGACCTGTACGAAAAGGCCGCGCCGGATGCCCTGCTGGCGGGCACGCGGCTGGCCGAGGTGTCTGCGCCCAAGCACGCGCACCCCAAGTACTGCTTCAAGATGGCCACGGGCACGGGCAAGACCTGGGTGCTGCAGGCGCTGTTGATCTGGCAGCTGCTGAACAAAAACGCGGCACTGGCCGAGGGCGTTGATGACGCACGGTTTACCCGCCAGTTCATGGTGGTGGCGCCGGGGCTGATCGTCTATGAGCGGCTGCTGGATGCTTTTTGCGGAAAATTGATAGCTGGTAGCGCAAGTGGGGCGCGGGATTTTTGCCAATCGGACCTGATGAAGTTTGCTGACCTGTTCGTCCCCGAAGCGCACCGCGAGGCGGTGTTTGCCTTCGTGCGCGGCAATGTGTGCGCCAAGGAGGAGATTGGCCTGAAGGCCACGGGCAACGGCATGATCGCCATCACCAACTGGCATTTGCTGGTAAATGTTGATGAGGTGGGCGATGCGGCGGATGACGTGGAGGACGCCGACGCCGTGCAAACGCCCGGCGCCCTGCTGCCCGCCCATGCCATTGCCGCCGCCGTGCTGCCGCTGGCACCGGGCCGCGCCACGGGCAACAGCCTGGAGGTGCTGGACCGGCGCTATGCGCGGGGCAATGTGCTGGAGTTTCTGGCCCAGCTGCCCGAGCTGATGGTGTTCAACGACGAGGCGCACCACATTCACGACCTCAAGCGCGAGGGCGAGGTGACCGAGGTGGAATGGCAAAAGAGCCTTTCGCGCATAGCCGCCACCAAGGGCCGGCGCTTTGTGCAGGTGGACTTTTCGGCCACGCCGTACAACGACGTGGGCAGTGGCAAGAACAAGAAGAAGCTGTACTTCCCGCACATCGTGGTGGACTTTGACCTGCAAAGCGCCATGCGCGCCGGGCTGGTGAAGTCGCTGGTGCTCGACAGACGCAAGGAGGTGGGCGCGCTGCCTTTGGAGTTCAAGGCCGAGCGCGACGAGATGGGCAACCCGACCCTGAGCGAGGGCCAGCGCGTGATGCTGCGCGCGGGCCTGCAAAAGCTGCGCAAGCTCGAAGCCGACTTTGCCCGCATCGACCCCGGCCGCCACCCCAAGATGCTGGTGGTGTGCGAGGACACGACCGTTTCGCCCCTGGTGGCACAGTTTCTGCAGGAGCAGGAGGGTCTGCATAAGGATGAAGTGATGACCATCGACTCGGGCAAGAAGGCCGAGCTGGGCGAGAAGGACTGGGCGCCGGTGCGCGAGCGGTTGTTCAACGTCGATAGGCACGCCACGCCGCGCGTGATCGTCAGCGTGCTGATGCTGCGCGAGGGCTTTGACGTGAACAACATCTGCGTGATCGTGCCGCTGCGCTCATCGCAGGCGCAGATTCTGCTGGAGCAGACCATAGGGCGCGGCCTGCGCCTGATGTGGCGCGAGGCGGAGTACGACGACCTCAAGCGCGAGAACCGCGAGCGCATCAAAGCCGGGCAGGAGCCGGGCAGCCTGCTGGACGTGCTCTCCATCGTGGAGCACCCGGCGTTCCAGTCGTTTTATGACGATCTGCTGAAAGAGGGGCTGGCGGGCACCACGGGCGAGGGGATGGACGGCGCATCCAGCACCGGCGACGTGATGGCGGCCGAGCTGCGCGAGGGCTTCGAGGCGTTCGACTTCGGCATTCCCTTCATCGTGCGCGAGGCGGACGAGGAACACCACCACGCCGATTTGCAGGTGGACGCGCTGCCCGCCTTCACCACCATGCCGCGCGCGCAACTGGCGGCGCTGCTGGGCAAGGGCGACACCTTCATCTCGCAGGACTTGCAGAGCGCCACGCTGTTTGGCGACTACCGGGTGGATGGCGCAGTGATGAATGTGGCGGGCTACAACGACTATCTGGCGCGGCTGACCCGGCGCATCAGCCAGGCGCTCTCCGAACCCTTGCCCAAGGGCAACAAGATCGCCACGCACCTGGCCAAGCCCTACCTGCAGGTGCACACGGCGGATTTGACGGGCTGGCTGGACGACTATGTGTGGACGCAGTTGTTTGGTGAAGCCTTCAACCCGCTGGAGGACGAGAACTGGCGCCTGTTGCTGCTGCAGCCCGTGGTGGAACACATCACCAAGGTGTTTGCCGTGGCGCTGCTGGATGCGCAGCAGCACCACAGCACAGGCCAGACCGAGGTACATGCGCGATTCCTGAGCGAGACGCCGCGCCTGATGGTGCGCGAAGCGCATTCGGCGCCCGTGGGCAAGTGCATCTACACCCGCCTGGGCTGGCCTGCGCGCCATGGTGGGCTGGAAAAAACCTTCATCCACTGGGCGCAGGCCGATAGCGCGGTCTTGGCCTTCTGCAAGATCAGCGAGACGCGCCACCCGTTCGCCCGGCTGCGCTATGTGAAGGACGATGGCTTGCCGGCCTTTTACTGCCCGGATTTTCTGGTGCGCACGGCGACGGGTATTTATCTGGTGGAAACCAAGGCGCAGCAGCAGACAGCGCACCCCAATGTGCAACGCAAACTGCGCGCCGCCGTGGCGTGGTGCGAACGCATCAACGCGCTGGCGCCCGAACACCGCCAGGGCCTGCCGTGGCATTACGTACTGCTGGGCGAGGACGCGGTGACCGAGTGGCAGGGCAAGGGCGCGCATCTGGCGCAGTTGCTCGACTTTGCGCGGCTGCGATCTGCGGCCAGTGCGGACTTGCAAGCCAGCCTGCTTTGAAAAAAATCAATAAAATCAGCCTTTAGCGCTTATTCAGCAAGCGCTATAAGCTATCATTTTTGCTTGATTAGCAAACTGTCTCAGACTCCTTCCCCCCTGGAAGAAGACAGGGATGGAACTGGTGTGCCGACCGGGATGCACGCGCACTTTTAAGTATCCATGGGCGCGATGCGCAGCGGAATGGTCACCGGCCCGTCGTTGACCAGGTGCACCTGCATGTCGGCGGCAAAGCGGCCGGTGGCGACCACCGGGTGCGCCGCGCGCGCCTGGGTGACGAAGTAGTCGTACAGGCGCTCGCCCTCGGCGGGTAGCGCGGCCTGGGAAAAGCCCGGGCGGTTGCCGCTGCGCGTGTCCGCCGCCAGGGTGAACTGGCTGACCACCAGGAGCCCGCCGCAGGTTCCGCGCCCATCCATGTCCTGCAGGCTGAGGTTCATCTTGCCGGCAGCGTCGGCAAAGATGCGCAGCTTGAGCATCTTGGCCAACAGCTTGTCGGCCTGCGGTTGGCCGTCGCCCTGCTCGGCGCAGACCAGGGCCAGCAGGCCGGGGCCGATCTGGCCGACGACCTCGCCCGCCACCTCGACGCGGGCCTCGCGCACGCGCTGCAGCAGGCCGATCACGCCCCGTCCTCCTGCATCTGCCGGGCCTCCTGGGTCTCGAACACGGTGGCCTGGCCTTCGGGCAGCAGCTCTATGGTGGCGCGCAGGCCGGGCACGGCCTGCATCAGTGCCTGCTCCACTTCGGTGCGCCGCCGGGCGGCGTGGCCCAGTGTCCAGTCGGCCGGCACATGCATGTGCAGATCGACATAGTTGCGCGCGCCGGCCCGGCGCGAGGTCAGGCTGTCGAAATGCACCGCACCGCCGCTGGCGTGGCCGTGCTCGCGCAGCACGGCGTCGATGCGCGCCAGCAAGGCCGGCTCCATGGCCTCGTCCATCAGGCCCTGGGATGCGTGCCAGATCAGCCGGCCGCCCTCTTTCAGAATGTTCAGCGCCACGCCCATGGCCACCAGCGGGTCGAGCCACAGCCAGCCCGTGGCGCCGGCGGCCAGCAGGCCGACGACCACGCCGACCGACGTCCACACATCGGTCATCAGGTGGCGCGCGTCGCCCTCCAGCGCCATGGATCGATGCACCCGCGCGGCGCGCAGCATGGCCCAGGCCAGCAGGCCGTTGAGTGCGGTGCTCACCGCCGACAGACCCATGCCCCAGCCCAGCTGCTCCAGGGGCTGCGGCTGCATCAGGCGCAGCACGGCGGCCCAGAAGATGGCCATGCTGGCGCCCACGATGAGGATGCCCTCGAAGCCCGACGAGAAGTATTCGGCCTTGTGGTGGCCATAGGGGTGATCCTGGTCGGCCGGGCGGCGCGCCACGGTGACCATGGCCAGCGCAAACATGGCGCCGGCCAGGTTCACGAACGATTCGAGCGCATCCGACAGCAGCCCCACCGAGCCGCTGACCCACCACGCCAGGGTCTTGAGGGCAATGGTCAGCACCGCCACGCCCACCGATGCGCGCAGCAGGTTGTGCGGCGTCATCCAGGCTGGAACGTGCGAAAAACTTGTGCCCACAGGAAACATGGCACGAAGTATGCACTTGCGACATCGCCAACGCGTCCGCAATCAGCTATAAACCACAGTTACATATTCACCCGCCATGCCATCCCCCGACCCCGCACCAGCCCAGACCGGAACAAGCCCCGGCGCCTGCGATTCCTTGCTGCGCCTGGTGGCAGACACGGTGCCGGTGATGCTGGCGTACTACGACGCCGTGCACCTGCGCTGCAGCTTTGCCAACCAGCGCTTTGCCGACTATGTGGGCCGGACTGTGGAGAGCCTGATCGGCACCACGGCGCAAGAGGTGCTGGATGCCGAGACCTGGCGGCAAATGCAGTCCTGCGTGCACAACGCCCTTGGCGGCGATGTGGTGCAGCACATCTGCCAGCGCCAGCTGCCGGACGGCAGCGCGCGCGTGCTGGAGTTCAGCCTGCACCCCCACCGCGCCGCGCAGGACGCCGCGCAGGACGGCCAGTCACCCGTCGTGGGCCTGATGGTGCTGGTCAACGACATCAGCCGGCACCGGCAGGCCGAAGCCGCCTGGCGCCAGAGCGAAGAGCGCATGCGCCGATTTTCCGAGGCCACCGAAGAGGGCCTGGTGTTTCACCAGAACGGCAGCATCACCGACGTCAACGCCGCCGCCCTGCGCATGACCGGCTACAGCCTGGCCGAAGTCCTGGGCCGCTCGATTTTCGACTTCATGCTGCCCGAGTACCGCGCCATCGCCATGGAGTACACGCGCCGTGCGCGCGAACACCCCTACGAGCTGGCCCTGTACCACAAGAGCGGCCGCGCCATTCCCATCGAGGCCGCGGGCAAGACCCTGCCGCAGGAAGGCGGGACGCAGCGCGTGGTGATCATGCGCGACATCACCGCGCGCCGCCAAGAGCAGGAGCGCGCGCGTTTTCTGGCCCAGCACGACACCCTGACCCAGCTGCCCAACCGCCGCCATCTGATGCGCCACCTGGCGCGCGCCGCGGTCGAGGCCGAACAATGCCAGGAGCGCCTGGCGCTGCTGTTCATCGACCTGGATCACTTCAAGACCGTGAACGACTCGCTGGGCCACGAGGCCGGCGACCGGCTGCTGTGCGAGATGGCGCGGCGCCTGCAGGAGGCTGTGAACGGCCAGCAGTTCATCGCCCGCGTCGGCGGCGACCAGTTCGTGGTGCTGCAGTCCAAGCTGCTCTACCGCGGCCTGGCGGCCGACCTGGCCAATACACTCATCCAGCGCATCAGTGCCGCGCACGAGATCGGCGGCATGCCGCTGTCGATCTCGGCCACCATAGGCATCAGCGTGCTGCCCGAAGACGGCTACAGCCCCGACGAGCTGCTGCGCCACGCCGCCGCCGCCATGCAGTACGCCAAGACCGACGGGCGCGGCACGCATCTGTTCTACGCGCCCTACATGCTGGGACAGCCGGCCGAGGCGCTGCGCCAGGAGCACCTGCTGCGCGAGGCCGTTCCGCAGGACGCGCTGCGCCTGCACTACCAGCCGCAGATCGATGTCAACACCGGCCAGCTGACCGGCTTCGAGGCCCTGGTGCGCTGGCAGCACCCCGAGCGCGGCCTGCTGGGGCCGGACGAATTCATTCCCCTGGCCGAGTCGCGCGGCCTGGTCACCCCCATAGGCCGCTGGGTGCTGCGCGAGGCCTGCCGCCAGGCCAAGGCCTGGCAGGACGAAGGCCTGGCCCATGTGCCGGTGGCGGTGAACGTGTCGGCCATGGAGTTTCGCCAGCGCAACATCGTCGATGAGATCCAGCAGGTACTGGCCGACACCGGCCTGGCCGCGCAGTACCTGGAGATCGAGATCACCGAGACCACGCTGATGCAGCATCCTGAGCAATCGCGCACCACGCTCAATGAACTGCGCGCCCTTGGGGTGGGGGTGACGGTGGACGACTTTGGCACCGGCTACTCGTCGCTGGCCTACCTCAAGCGTTACCCGCTCGACAAGATCAAGGTGGACCGCTCCTTCGTCATCGACACGCCGGGCGACGGCGAGGACGTGGCCATCGTCACCGCCATCGTGCAGCTGGCGCGCAGCCTGCAGCTGAAGTCCGTGGCCGAAGGGGTGGAGACGCCGCAGCAGCTGGGCCTGCTGCAGCGCCTGGGCTGCCAGCTGGCGCAGGGCTTTGGCATTGCCGTGCCCATGGATGGGCAGGCGGCGCGCGCCTGGCTGCTGATGCAGCCCGCGGTGCACGCCAACCCTGGTCAAAGCCCGCCCCAGCCGTGATCGGCGCAGGGCCGGCGCGTGCCCGGCGCGTGACCGGCGCATGACAGCCGGCCATGGACAATAGCGCCATGGCCTGCATTCCCCCCCCCATCACCGCCCCCTTGCCCCCGCCCACGCGGCACATCGACCCGGCAGCCGCACTGGCGCAGGTGCAGCAGATCTACCAGCAGCAAATCGAGCACCTGCGCGGCGCCATGCAGCGCTTCGTGACCGGCGAATCGCCCGCCGGCCATGTGCGCGCCTGCTACCCGTATGTGCGCGTGCAGGTCGCCACGGTGGCGCGTGCGGCCACGCAGCTGGCCTATGGCTTCATCGAAGGGCCGGGGGACTACGAGACCACGCTCACCCGGCCCGACCTGTTTGCGCACTACTACCTGGAGCAGTTCCGCCTGCTGCAGGCCAGCCACGGCGTGGAGCTGGAGGTGGGCCTGAGCAGCCAACCCATCCCCATCCACTTCTCGTTTGCCGAGCACGACCACATCGAGGGCCAGCTCAGCCTCGAGCGCCGCACGCTGATGCGCGACCTGTTCGACCTGCCCGACCTGGCCGCCATGGACGACGGCATTGCCAACGGCACCTGGGCGCCGCGCGCGGGCGAGGCGCGGCCGCTGTCGCTGTTCACCGCGCCGCGCGTGGACTACTCGCTGCACCGCCTGCGCCACTACACGGGCACGGCGCCCGAGTGGTTCCAGAACTTCGTGCTGTTCACCAACTACCAGTTCTACATCGACGAATTCGTGCGCCTGGGCCATGCCGAGATGGCCAAGCCGGACAGCGAGTACATCGCCTTCGTGGAGCCGGGCAACGTGGTCACGCGCCGCGCGGGGCTGCCCGCCGCGCCCGGCGACGAGCTCGGCACGCCGCCGCCGCGCCTGCCGCAGATGCCCGCCTACCACCTGGTGCGCGCCGACAACAGCGGCATCACCATGGTCAACATCGGCGTGGGGCCGGCCAACGCCAAGACCATCACCGACCACATCGCCGTGCTGCGCCCGCACGCCTGGATGATGCTGGGCCACTGCGCCGGCCTGCGCAACAGCCAGCAGCTGGGCGACTACGTGCTGGCCCACGCCTATGTGCGCGAAGACCATGTGCTGGACGAAGAGCTGCCGCTGTGGGTGCCGATCCCGGCGCTGGCCGAGATCCAGCAGGCGCTGCAGCAGGCCGTGGCCGACGTGACGCAGATGAGCGGTTCGGACTTGAAGCGCATCATGCGCACCGGCACCGTGGCCAGCACCGACAACCGCAACTGGGAGCTGCTGCCCGACAACCAGCCCCAGCGCCGCTTCAGCCAGAGCCGCGCCGTGGCGCTGGACATGGAGAGCGCCACCATCGCCGCCAACGGCTTTCGCTTTCGCGTGCCCTACGGCACCCTGCTGTGCGTGTCAGACAAGCCGCTGCACGGCGAGATCAAACTGCCCGGCATGGCCAACCACTTCTACCGCGAACGGGTGGATCAGCACCTGCGCATAGGCATGCGCGCCATCGACATCCTGCGCCAGGGCGGCGTGCAGCGCCTGCACAGCCGCAAGCTGCGCAGCTTTGCCGAGGTGGCGTTCCAGTAACCCATCGCCCCGCGCCGACCCGCCTTGGCGGCGGGGTATGGAGAAATACGTAACGGCAAACCCCGCTTGCCCGCATGCCGCATCGCTCCAAGAATGGCCGCCGGCCGGCAACCGGCTGGCCCACCTCAAACAAGGCAAACAAGGAGACAGGCATATGCGGGATTCCTTCACCCTCCACACCCCATCAAGACGCAGCATGCGGCTGCTGGCCACGGCCGCCGCGGCCCTGGCCCTGAGCGCCTGCAGCAGCTCCAGCCACTGGGACTTCGACAGCGCCAGCAAAGACCTGGCCACCCAGAAGGTGGCGGCCAACCAGATCGGCCTGCCGACCACCGGCGCCGCCGTCACGTCGGTCGAGACCCCCACCGTCGCGTCCGGCCCGCAGCCCCCCGCATCGGTTAAGGCAAATATCGCCATATCGCCCGTAGATGCTACGGCTCCAGCTATCAAAATGGGACTGCTCTTGCCCAAGGAATGGAATGGCAAGGTGGTCATGATTGGTGGCGGCGGCTACAACGGCAGCATCCCCAGCCTGTACAGCTACACAGCCGCGCCCGCCGGCCAGGGCGCCTACCCGCTGCTCGACCAGGGCTATGCGGTGTTCGCCAGCGACTCGGGCCACCAGGGCGGCGCTGCCGGCAGCCGCGACGGCAGCTTTGGCACGAATGACGAAGCCGTCACCAACTTCTCCGGCGCGGCGCTCAAGAAGGTCAGCGACGTGGCCGACGTGCTCGTCAGCCGCTTCTATGGCCGCAAGCCCGATCGGCGCTACTTCATCGGCGGCTCCACCGGCGGGCGCGAGGCCCTGGCCGTGGCGCAGAAATGGCCGGCCGAATGGGACGGCGTCATCTCCTGGTACCCGGCCTGGAACGCCGCCAGCCTGGACCTGCAGTTCGGCCGCCTGAGCCGCGCCTTCGCCCAGCCCGGCGCCTACCCCAGCCTGGCGCAGCGCAAACTGCTGCGCCAGGCCGCGCTGGCCCAGTGCGACGGGCTCGATGGCGTCTCCGATGGCGTCATCAGCAACGTCGGCGCCTGCAACGCGCAGTTCAACCCGGCGACGGCGCAGCATGGCGGCCAGCCCCTGCGCTGCGCCAGTGGCGGCAACGAGGGCGACCAATGCCTGTCCGACGCCATGATCGCCGCGCTGAACGCCTACAACACCGCCATCACCTTCAGCAGCCCGCTGGGCAGCGGCGAGACGCAGTACCCCGGCTTCAACGTCTGGGGGGCCGAGCTGGGCGAAGCCGGCACCAGCCCCCTGCAGGGCACCGTGAACCTGCTGGCCATGAACACCACGCCCCCAGCCAGCCCGGCGCCTTTGAGCGCGCCCTACTGGGCCGTGTTCTGGGATCAATGGGTGCGCTACTTCGTCACGCGCGATGCCAACTTCAACTCGCTCTCGCTCGACCCGCAAAACCCCGGCCCCTGGGCGGCGCGCATCAACGAGCTCACAAAGCTGCAGGACATCAACAGCACCAACCTGTCGGCCTTCCACCAGCGCGGCGGCAAGCTCTTGATGGCCCACGGCACGGCCGACGTGCTGGTCAGCACCCGCGCCACCGCCCAGTACTACGAACGCCTGAAGCAGACCATGGGCGCGGCGACGGTGCAGAACTTTGCCCGCTACTACGAGGTACCCGGCTACGGCCACGCCGTCAGCACGGCCTTCAACGCCAACTGGGACTCGCTCAAGGCCCTGGACGCCTGGGTCACCAAAGGCCAGGCGCCCACCGGCCAGGTCGTGAGCGATACCGCCGGCGTACCCGGCCGCACCCGCCCGCTGTGCGAATACCCCACCTGGCCGCGCTACAACGGCAGCGGCGACGTGAACAAGGCCGAGAGCTTCAGCTGCGTGGCAAACTGACCAGAAACTACTAAAACAATAGCTGTTTGCGCTTGATGGACGGGCGCAAACGGCTATTTTTATTACAAATCCCGTCTGGGCCAGTTTCCCGCACAATCGCGGGCATGAGCGAGCTCTTCGAAGTCCAGAACCTGCGCAAACGCTACGGCGCCGCCACCGTGGTGGACGACGTGTCGTTTTCCATCGCGCCCGGCGAATGCCTGGGCGTGATCGGCCCCAACGGCGCGGGCAAGACCACCACCATCCGCATGTGCCTGGGGCTGACCGCACCCGACGCGGGCAGCGTGCGCTTCTACCCCGGCGCCGGCGCCGCGCCACTGGCCATGCCGCGCGACGCGCTGGCCATCAAGGCGCAACTGGGCGTGGTGACACAGTTCGACAGCCTGGACCCCGACTTCAGCTGCGCCGAGAACCTGCGCGTCTTCGGCCGCTACTTCGGGCTGAAGGACGCGGTCATGGACGGCCGCATCGCCCCGCTGCTGGAGTTCGCGGCGCTGACCGCCAAGGCCGACGCACGCCCGGGCGCACTCTCGGGCGGCATGCGCCGGCGCCTGTCGCTGGCGCGCGCCCTGGTCAACGACCCGCGCCTGTTGCTGCTGGACGAGCCCACCACCGGCCTGGATCCCCAGGCGCGCCACCTGATGTGGGAGCGGCTGCAAAAACTGCTGCAGCAGGGCAAGTCCATCCTGCTGACCACGCATTTCATGGACGAGGCCGAGCGCCTGTGCTCGCGCCTGCTGGTGCTGGACCACGGCCGCAAGATCGCCGAAGGCCGGCCGCGCGAGCTGATTGCCGAGCACCTGGAGCGCGAGGTGGTCGAGGTCTATGGCAACGGCGCGCTGCCCCTGGCGCACGACGCGGTGCTGCGCCAGCTGGCCGCGCGTGTGGAGGTCAGCGGCGAGACGGTGTTCTTCTACACCCAGGACGCGCGCGCGCTGCTGCAGGCCCTGGCGGCGCACACGCAGCTGCGCACCCTGCACCGGCCGGCGAATCTGGAAGACCTGTTCCTCAAACTCACGGGCCGGCAGATCCGCGAGGACGCGTGAGATGACTCCTGAAATGACACCTGACATGACCACCCACACCACTGCCAGCATCTGGCGCGCACCCCAGCTGTCGCTGCGCTGGTGGCCGGTATTCCTGCGCAACCTGCTGGTATGGCGCAAGCTGGCCATCCCCAGCCTGGTGGGCAATATCGCCGAGCCGCTGATGTGGCTGGTGGCCTTTGGCTACGGCATGGGCGCGCTGGTGGGCGAGCTGAACGTGCATGGGCAGCGCGTGCCCTACATCCTGTTCCTGGCCAGCGGCTCGATCTGCATGAGCGCCATGAACGCGGCGAGCTTCGAGGCGCTGTACTCGGCCTTCTCGCGCATGCATGTGCAAAAAACCTGGGACGGCATCATGAACGCCCCCATCAGCCTGGACGACGTGCTGATGGCCGAGATGCTGTGGGCCGGGTTCAAGTCGCTGTTCACCGTCAGCGCCATCCTGCTGGTAATGCTGGCGCTGGGCATCAGCCACAGCCCCAAGTTGCTGGCGGCCCTGGCGGTGCTGGTGTTCGTGGGCATCATGTTCTCCAGCATCGCGCTGATCTTCAACGCGCTGGCGCCGGGCTACGACTTCTTCACCTACTACTTCACGCTGGTGCTCACGCCCATGATGTTCCTGTCGGGCGTGTTCTTCCCGCGCGAGCAGCTGCCCACGGCCGTGCGCATGGTCTCGGACTGGCTGCCGCTGACCAACGCGGTTGAGCTGGTACGCCCCATGTTCATGGACCAATGGCCCGCGCACCCGCTGCGCCACGGCCTGGTACTGGCCGTGACCACGGCGCTGGCCTACTGGCTGGCGCTGGCGTTCACGCGCCGGCGTTTTCGCGCTTGAAACCACGCCCCATGCCAACTCTGCTCAGCCCCGCCCATATCGCCCTGGTAGGCAGCGGCATCTCGGCCATCGTCGCCTCGCGCGACGCGCAGCTGCGCCCCAGCCTGATGCGCGCCATGGGCGCCGACATCAGCGCCGATGGTCAGCGCATCACCGTCTATCTGCGCCCCAGTCAGTCGCACCAGTTGCTGGCTGATCTGCGCGCCGGCGGCCCCATCACCGTGGTGTTCAGCGACCCGCCGTCCAACCGCACATTGCAACTCAAGGCCGCCGGCGCCTGCCTGCGGGCACTGCAGCCGAGTGACCAGGCCGTACTGCGGCGCTATCTGGGCGCCATGCAGCGGCGCGTGGGCCAGGTGGGCTTTGGCCCGGACTATGTCGCGGCCATACTGGCGGCGCCACCGGACGACCTGCTGGCAGTCGAATTCACGCCCGAGGCAGCGTTCGACCAAACGCCTGGCGCGCGCGCCGGCACCCCTTTGCCTGCCGGCGGAACGCCATGAACGGTGCCCCCAGCCTGAGCTCCATCCGCGCCTGCCTCGAGGGCGCGATACCGGCCAACATTGCCACCTGCGCGCCCGACGGCACACCCAATGTCGCCTATCTCTCGCAGGTGGTGTACGTCGATGAGAACCATGTCGCGCTGTCCTTCCAGTTCTTCAACAAGACGCGCCAGAACATACTGGCCAACCCCTGCGCCACGGTGCTGTTGCTCGACCCGGTGACGGCGCGCTACTACCGCCTGCAGCTGCGCTACCTGCGCACCGAGACCGACGGGCCGCTGTTCGAGAGCATGCGCGCGCAGTTGGCGGGCATTGCCTCGCACGAAGGCATGGCCGATGTCTTCGCCCTCAAGGGTTCGGACATCTATGCCGTCGAACGCATCGATGCCCTGCCCGGCGAGGGCCTACCGCCCCCACCGCCACGCGCCGACCTGCTGGGTGCACTGCGCCTGTGCAGCCAGCGCCTGGCGCGCTGCGGCACGCTGGACGAGCTGCTGCAAGCGCTGCTGGCCGGCCTGCGCGCGCATTTCGCCATCGGCCACGCCATGGTGTTAGTGCTCGACGCGGCGGCCGGTCAGCTCTACACCGTGGCCAGCTGCGGCTATGCGCAGTCGGGCGTGGGCTCGGAGATCCGCCTGGGCCAAGGCGTCATCGGCATGGCCGCGCGCGAGGCCACGCCGGTGCGCATCAGCCACATGACGCATGCCGCGCTCTACAGCCATGCCTTGCGCAGCAGCCTGCAGGCCGATGGCCCCTCCGCTGGCCCGGATATCCCCTACCCCGGCCTGGCCGAACCGCACAGCCAGCTGGCCCTGCCCTTGATCAGTGCCGGGCGCACGCTGGGCGTTCTGTTCGTCGAAAGCCCGCTGGATCTGCAGTTCGGCCATCTCGAGGAGGACGCGCTGATGGCACTGACCGGCCAACTGGCCAGTGCCATCGACCTGCTGCAGCACCCGGACGACATGCCCGAACCGGCCACGCCCGCAGCCAGCCAGCCCACCCCCAGCGGCCAGGCACTGCGCGTGCGCCACTTCACGGCCAACGGCAGCGTGTTCGTCAACGATGCCTATCTGATCAAGGGCGTGGCCGGCGCCATCCTGTGCAAGCTGCTGCGCGAGCACGCCGCGAGCGGGCGCAACGAGTTCAGCAACCGCGAACTGCGCCTGGATCGCACACTCGGTCTGCCCGAAGTGGCCGACAACCTGGAAGCGCGCTTGTTGCTGCTGCAGCGGCGCCTGCAGGAAAGCCAGACCGGCATCCGGCTGGAAAAAGCCGGCCGTGGCCGCGTGCGCCTGTGCCTGAACGCGCCGGTGCGACTGGAGTCTTCCGGGTAAGCTCAGCGCCACGGCAGACGCACCGCACCACCACGCAGCAGGGCCCGCCCGGCCAGGTACAGCAGCACGCCAAGCGGGCCGAAAAACAGGGTCGCCGGCAGCGCCGGCACCAGTGCCAGGCGCGAGTGGCCGGGCACCGAAGCATCGTCAACCATCCATCGGCCGACCAGCAGGTCAAAGGCCAGAAAATGCGTCCAGGCGCCAAGCATCTTGCCGGGCGCGGAGAACAGCACCTGCACCGCGCCCAGCGACTGAAAGCCCCCACCCGGGGTCGTGCCCCAATACCGCTGCAGCAAGAGCATGTAGAAGGCGCACAGCACCACAGGCACCCCGCGGCCCGCCGCGAACAACAGGGCGCGCCGCACTGCCCCCATGGGCAGGGGCGCGGCCAGGGCCAGCAACAGCCAGGCCAGCATGGCCACCAGGCTGACGATTGAGAACAGGGCATCGGTCATGGCGCTGCTCCTGTTGCGCTGGTCGATGCAAGGCCGGTGTAGCCCAATGGCGCGGCCGGCCTACTGCGCAAGTCCCAGCGCCCGAGCCAGCTTGGCCCATTCCGCGTCCGACAGGTGCGGACGCACGATCTGCAGCGCGCCCTCAAAGACCGGCGCCGGCGCATGGCTGCGCATGCCATCGAGCATCGCGGCACGCTCGGCCGGGGCCATGAAGGGCAGCATCCAGCGCAGCACCACCTGCATTTCATCGGGCGGTATCGAGGCCACCAATGCGCCTTCGATCGCAGCCAGATCGGCGTCGCTGTAGTGCGCCCAGAGCACGGCGTTGTGCGCGGTTTCTTCCACATGCATGTGCTCGAAGTTGTGCGCCACGAACAACGCCAGCTGCTGGTACAGCGCATGCGCCACCGGCGCGCGGCGTGCGCGCGGGCAGGTCAGCAGCGCGGCCGTGGCCTCGGCCAGTCCAGCAATCGCCTGTTCGTGGCCCGCATGCTCCTGCGCAATGGCGGCGGCGCTGCCAGGGGCGTGGCGCTCCATGGCCGGGTGCACGAAGTCGTTCTCGTGCTGCAGGTGCGAGCGGCAGAAATCGAGCAGCTGCCGCACGCGCATGCAGGCCTGCGCCAGTTCCAGGTCATCCTCGGTATCCAGGCGGCCCATGCCGATGAGCGTGTCGGACATGTACGCGCGCAGGGCCTTGTGGATGGAGGCATACATGTCCATGCGCGGCGCGGCCTCGGCCTGCGCGAGAGCGGTGAGTTCCTGTGGGTTGCATTGCATCTTTGGTTCCGTTCCTTTTGAGCGTGCAGCAGCCGTACGCCACTGCCATCCGACCCGGCACACCATGCGCCTCATCGGTGCCATGCAGTCTAGGAATGGGGTGGCTTCAGCGCTGCTAAGAATCGCTTACACAAACCCTAAAGATTTCTTAAGCAGGATCACCGATCAGGCAGCCGGCCAGTCCAGGCAGATGGTGCAGCCCACACCCGGCGCGGCCGTGGCGCGCATGGTGGCGCCGTGGCGCTGGGCGATGGCCTGGCACAGGGCCAGGCCGGCGCCCACGCCCTCGAAGTCGGCCTCGCGGTGCAGGCGCTGGAACACACCAAACAGCTGCTGCGCGCGCGCGGGGTCGAAGCCCACGCCGTTGTCCTGCACGCTGATCTGCACGCGGCCGGCCTGCCCCGGTGCCGCGTGCACCTGGATCTGTGGCGCCGCAGTCGTGCGCGAGAACTTGAGGGCATTGGCCAGCAGCTGGGTCAGCAGCTGGGCCAGCAGTTCGGGGTCGGCCTGCACCGGGGGCATGGCGGGATCTATGTGCCATTGCGCGCCTTCGGCTGCGGCGCCCAGCGCGGCGCGGGCCTGCAGCACGGCGGCGGCCAGGTCCACGGTTTGCAGGCGCATGGGGGCGCGGCCGGCGCGGGCGATGGCCTGCAGGCCGTCGATCATCAGCGCCGTGCGGCGCGCCGATCCCTCCATGGTGGCCAGAAAGTCCATGGCTTCGAGCAACTGGGGCGGCTGGCCCGGGAGCTCCTGCGACAACTCCTGCAGCAGCTCGCGCGCCAGGACGCCGTAGGAGGTCACATGGCGCAGCGGGGCGCGCAGGTCGTGCGAGACGGCGCGCAGAAAGGCCTCGTGCGCGGCCGCCATGTCGGTGATCTGGCGCTGGGCCTGGTCGAGTGCAGCGCGCAGCTGCTCGGGTGTTTCAGTGGCAGCCCCGTCGCTTTGCATGGCCGTCACTTGGCCTGTTTCACCGGGCGCTTCCAGCCGGCAATGTTGACCTGCTTGCCGCGCGCCACGCTCAAGGCGCCCGCCGGCGTGTCCTTGGTGATGGTGGAGCCCCCGCCCACGGTGCCGCCCGCGCCCAGGGTGACGGGCGCCACCAGCACGCAGTTGCTGCCCACATGCACGTCGGCCTCGATCACGGTGCGGTGCTTGTTGGCGCCGTCGTAGTTGGCGGTGATGCAGCCGGCGCCGTAGTTGACGCGCTCGCCCACCGTGGCGTCGCCCAGGTAGGCCAGGTGGTTGGCCTTGGCGCCGTCGGCCAGGGTGGAGTTCTTGACCTCGACAAAGTTGCCGATATGCACCTCGCGCCCCAGCTGCGCGCCCGGGCGCAGGCGGGCAAAGGGGCCCACCAGGGCGCCCTCGCCCACGCTGGCGCCAGCCTTCTCGCCGTCGATATGGGTGAAGGGGTGGATCACGGCGCCGGCGGCGATGCTGGCGTTGGCGATGCAGCAATAGGCACCGATCTGCACGCCCTCGCCCAGCTCGACGCGGCCGGTGAAGATGCAGCCGACGTCGATATCCACATCCTGCGCGCAGATCAGCTCGCCGCGCGCGCCGGTCTTGGCATCGTCGCGCAGGTCAAAGCGCGCCGGGTCGGCCAGGCGCACGCCCTGCTCCATCAGCGCGGTGGCCTGGCGCATCTGGTGCGCGCGCTCCAGCTCGGCCAGCTGCACCGGGCTGTTCACGCCGGCCACCTGCAGCGCATCCTGGATGCGGTGCGCCACCACGGGCACGCCGTCCGCCACGGCCATGGCGACGATGTCGGTCAGGTAGTACTCGCCCTGGGCGTTGTCGTTGGTCAGGCGGGCAAGCCACGGCCCCAGCAGGCGCGCCGGCACGGCCATGATGCCGCTGTAGATCTCGCCAATGGCCCGCTGCTCGGCGCTGGCGTCCTTGTGCTCCACGATGCGCTGCACCTGGTCGTTGGCGGCGCGCACGATGCGGCCATAGCCCGTGGGGTCGCTCAGCTGCACGGTGAGCAGCGCCAGTCGTTCGCCGCCGGCCGCATCGACCAGCGCGGCCAGCGTGGCGGCCTGGGTCAGCGGCACATCGCCCGAAAGCACCACCACCATGCCGTCGCCCGCCAGCTGCGGCACGGCCTGCTGCACGGCGTGGCCCGTGCCCAATTGCGGCTCCTGGCGCACGCATTTAAGGTCAAATTGGCCGCTAGCGCCCGTCCCCTGTGCGCAACTAGCTTCTACTTCTGTAGCACCATGACCGGTAATCACCACCACGCGGCGCGCCTGCAGGCTGGCTGCCTGGTCCAGCACATGCTGCAGCAGCGGCCTGCCGGCCAGGCGCTGCAAGACCTTGGGGGTGCGGCTTTTCATGCGCGTGCCCTTGCCCGCGGCCATGATGATGATGTCCAGTGCTGTCATGAGGTAAGTAGGGGTTGGCTGAACGGCGCCCGGCCAGCCCTGCCGGCCGGGCAAACGCGCCATTATCCCGCGCTGCACCATTGGTACTGCAGCGCCTGCTGGCCCAGCGGTTCGACCACCGCATGCTGGCCGGGGGCAATGCGCAGGCTCTGGCCAGCCTGCAGCAGCAGGTCGCCCGAGTCCTCACGCCAGCCATGGGGGCCATCGTCCACGGTCACCCAGGCCTGGCCAGAGACCACGCGCAGCCGCATCGCGGCCGTGGGCCGCAGGCTGCGTGCGGCGCCCGTGGCGAGCCGGCACAGATCGACGTCTGCAGCGTCTGCGCAGGCGCCCCATTGTTGCGAATTCAGAACATGCGATGCGGTCATGGCGGTCTCCTGAAACCATTGATACGCTGGCAGTTTGCGCCTTGCAATGGGCCAGCGTCCAATGAAAACAAACGCCCTTATCCATTCCATAATCGCATCAATTGAGGCATCATTGCCGACCATGAAAACGCCCCCGCCGCCCGTCACCCACCTGCGCACCCGGCCCGTGGCCGTGGGCCATTGGCGCGCCTTTCTGGCCGTGGCCCGGCACCTGAACTTTCGCGCCGCGGCCGACGAGCTGGCCCTGACCCAGTCGGCCGTCAGCCGCCAGATCCAGGCGCTGGAGGATGAGGTCGGCGTGCCGCTGTTTTTGCGCCACACCCGCGCCGTGGAGCTGACCAGCGCCGGCGGCCAGCTGCACCGGGCCGTGGCGCCGGCGCTGGAGCGCATGGACGCCGCCGTGCGCCTGGTGCGCCAGACGGCGGGGCGCAGGAACGTGGCGATTGCCACCTGGGCCAGCTTTGCCTCGATGTGGCTGATACCGCGCATGGAGGAGTTCCAGCGCGACAACCCGGACATCGACATCCGCATAGACGCCAGCGACACCATGGTGGACCTGGAGACGGCCGATGTGGACCTGGCTTTGCGCTCGGCCCTGCCCGGCAGCCAGCCGCCGGGCGCCGAGCGCCTGTTTGGCGAGCAGCTGGCAGTGGTCGCCAGCCCCTGGCTGCTCAAAAGCATGCCGCCGATACGCACGGCGGCGGACGTGGCGCAGTTCACCCTGATCGAGGCCGGCGACGCGCACCGCCAGCCTTATTTCGAGATGATCACCTGGCGCCGCTGGTTGGAGGTGCACGGCCTGCAAAAGCTGCAACCGCGGCGCTGGCTGTACTTCAACTACGCCCAGCAGATCGCCCAGGCCGCGCTGGCCGGCCAGGGACTGGCGCTGGCGCGCATGCCACTCATCGCGCCCAGCCTGGCATCGGGCGACCTGGTGGAGGTGCTGCCCGGCCACCGGCTGGACTCGCCCATGGTTTTCTGGCTGGCGGTGGGCCCCAGAAGCGGCCAGCGCCCCGAGATCCAGGCGTTCCGCGCCTGGCTGCTGCTGCAGGCCGAGGCCACGCGCCACGCCATCGGCGAGGCGCCAGCCACAGGCGCGCCATGATTTACTATCTATTTGATAGCTTTAAGCGCTTTACACATAAGCGCTAACGCCATTTTTGACTGCTAATTGTCAATGCCACATCAAGCCAGCGTCACGCGCGCAAACTTGCGCTTGCCCACCTGCACCACGTAGCGGCCGGCCGCCAGCTTCAAGCCCTTGTCGCTGACCACGCCGCCATCCACGCGCACGCCGCCGCCGTCGATCAGCCGGTTGGCCTCGCTGGTCGAGGGCGCCAGGCCCGCCTGCTTGAGCAGCGCCGCAATGCCCAGCGGCGCGCCGGACAGCTGCAGCTCGGGGATATCGTCGGGAATGCCGCCCTTGGCGCGGTTGTTGAAATCGGCCTCGGCCGCATCGGCCGCGGCGGCGCTGTGAAAGCGCGCCGTGATCTCCTTGGCGAGCAGCACCTTGGCGTCCTTGGGGTTGCGCCCCTCGGCCACTTCCTTCTTCAACTGCGCAATGGCCGCCAGGCTCTGGAACGACAGCAGGGTGTACCAGTCCCACATCAGGGTGTCGGAGATCGACAGCACCTTGGCGAACATGGTGTTGGCGTCCTCGGTGATGCCGATGTAGTTGTGCTTGGACTTGGACATCTTCTCCACCCCGTCCAGCCCCACCAGCAGCGGCATGGTAAGCACGCACTGCGGCTCCTGCCCCCATTCCTGCTGCAGGTGGCGGCCCATGAGCAGGTTGAACTTCTGGTCCGTGCCGCCCAGCTCCAGGTCGGCCTTCAGGGCCACGGAGTCATATCCCTGCAACAAAGGGTAGAGAAACTCATGCAGGCTGATGGAGTTGCCGTCGGTGAAGCGCTGGTGGAAGTCGTTGCGCTCCATCATGCGCGCCACGGTGTACTTGGCCGACAGCTCGATCATGCCGCGCGCGCCGAGCTGGTCGCACCACTCGCTGTTGTAGCGGATCTCGGTACGGGCGGGGTCCAGCACCTTGGCGGCCTGGGTGTAGTAGGTCTCGGCGTTGGCCTTGATCTGCTCGGCGGTGAGCGGCGGGCGCGTGCTGTTGCGCCCCGAGGGGTCGCCGATCAGCGTGGTGAAGTCGCCAATCAGGAAGATCACCTGGTGGCCCAGGTCCTGCAGCTGGCGCATCTTGTTGAGCACCACGGTGTGGCCCAGGTGGATGTCGGGCGCCGTGGGGTCCAGCCCCAGTTTGATGCGCAGCGGCTGGCCGCTGGCCTCGGCGCGGGCCAGCTTCTTCGCCCATTCGTCCTGCGGCAGCAGCTCATCGACCCCGCGCAGGGATACCTCCAGCGCCTGCCGCACGCCGTCGGTGATCGGGAAAGTCGTAACAGTCGTTTGATTCATAAGGGTTTTCCAGGTGTCTTGGCAGGCCCAGGGACTATACTCTTGGGCACTTTCACGCAGCGGATTCTAGTGGCCCCGCCCCCGTACAGGCCTGGGTCGCCGCCCGCAGCACCGCCGAATTCCTTGTGCCTGCCGCCCACGCCCGCCTGCGGCGCGCAGCCACATCCGCCTGGGGTAAGACTTTTGAACAACGGCTTGACCAATGCCGGACTGCTCCTGCTGAACCAGCTCAAGCAGACCATCCAGACCCATCCGAAACGCGTTACCGCCGCCCTGGCGACCCTGCTGCTGACCACCGGCGGCGGCGCCTTTGCCGTCGCCTCGCTGGCACCCGATCCGGCCGATCTGCCCGTCAGCACCGTGACCCAGGCCGTGCAGTCGCTGGCCGACGGCGAGGCCCTCGGGACATTGGCGGATGCACCATCCTTCTCGCTGTACCGATCCGACGTCACGCGCGGCGCTGACACGGCCGAAAGCATTCTGCAGCGCCTGGGCGTGGCAGACCCGGCCGCCGCCGCCTTCTTGCGCGCCGACACCACCGTGCGCCAGCAATTGCTGGGCCGCGCGGGCCGCGCGATGTCCGCCGAAACGACCGACGATCACCGCCTGGTGCGCCTGACGGCGCGCTGGGCGCAGGATGACAGCAACCAGTTCCAGCGCCTGGTGATCGAGCGCCAGGGCAATGGCGGCTTCGCCTCGCGCATCGAGTCGGCGCCGCTTACCGTGGGCAGCCGCCTGGCCGGCGGCATCATCCGCAGCTCGCTGTTTGCCGCCACCGATGCCGCCAGCATCCCCGATGCCGTGGCCGTGCAGCTGGCCGAAGTGTTCTCGGCCGACATCGACTTTCGCCGTGCGCTGCGCAAGGACGATCGCTTCTCCGTGGTCTATGAGACGCTGGAAGCCGACGGCGAGCCGCTGCGCACCGGCCGCGTGCTGAGCGCCGAGTTCCAGAACGGCGGCAAGTCCCACAGCGCCATCTGGTTCCAGCCGCCCGGCGCCGCCAAGGGCTCGTACTACACCCTGGACGGCAACAGCATGCGCCGCGCCTATCTGACCTCGCCAGTCGAGTTCTCGCGCGTCTCCAGCGGCTTTGCCATGCGCCTGCACCCTGTGCACAAGACCTGGCGCGCCCACCTGGGCACCGACTTCGCAGCCCCCACGGGCACCGCCGTGCGCACCGTGGGCGATGGCGTGGTGGACTTTGCCGGCGTGCAGAACGGCTACGGCAACGTGGTCTATGTCAAGCACCAGAACCAGCACGTCACCGTCTATGCCCACCTGAGTCGCATCGACGTGCGCAAGGGCGAGAGCGTGGAGCAAGGGCAAAAGCTGGGCGCCGTGGGCGCCACCGGCTGGGCCACCGGCCCGCACCTGCACTTCGAATTCCGCGTCGCCGGCGAACACCGCGACCCCATGAGCATCGCCCGCGAGAGCGAAGCCGCACAACCCGTCCCCAAGGCAGCGCGTGCGGCATTCAACCGCCTGGCATCGAACATGCGCGTCCAGCTGTCATCGGCCGCGCTCATCCAGCAGGCCAGCGCCGAATAAGGCCGCGCAGCCCCAGCCCCTTGACGCAGTGGTACATCGGCCTGATGTCGGGCACCTCGCTCGACGGAGTTGACGGCGTCCTGGCCGAATTTTCAGACAATAAATGCCGGGTAGCGCAATACAGTTCTGCGTCAATAGCTCCTGATTTAAGAGCAGAACTGTTGCGCCTCAACCGCAGCGGCAGTGACGAGTTGCACCGCGCCGCGCTGGCTGCCAATGCCCTGGTGCATGGCTACGCCGAGGTGGTGCAAAGCCTGCTGGCCCAGGCGGCGCTGGCGCCCGAAGCGGTGCACGCCATAGGCGCCCATGGCCAGACCGTGCGCCACCGGCCCCAGGCCTTCGATGGCACGGGCTACACCCTGCAACTGAACAACCCTGCCCTGCTGGCCGAGCTGACGGGCATCACCGTGGTGGCCGACTTTCGCAGCCGTGACGTGGCCGCCGGCGGCCAGGGCGCGCCGCTGGTGCCTGCCTTCCACCAGGGCGTGTTTGGCCAGGCCGGGCGCACCGTGGCAGTGCTCAATCTGGGCGGCATCTCCAACCTGAGCGTGCTGCGCCCCGGCGCAGGCGTGCTGGGCTTTGACTGCGGCCCAGCCAACGCACTCATGGACTACTGGTGCGAGCGGCACACCGGGCGCCCCTATGACAAGCAAGGCGCCTGGGCGCGCACCGGCCGCCCCGTCGCGGCCCTGCTCGATGCCCTGCTGGCCGAGCCGTTTCTGGCCCTGCCCCCGCCCAAAAGCACCGGGCGCGACCTGTTCAACCCCGACTGGCTGGCACCTCTGCTGCCTGCGGCCGGCGATGCGCCGCCACAGGATGTGCAGGCCACGCTGGCCGAATTCACGGCGCGCAGCTGCGTGCAGGACCTGCTGCGCCACGCGCAGGACTGCGAGCTGCTCATCGTATGCGGCGGCGGCGCGCTCAATGCCTATCTGATGGAGCGCCTGCAGGCGCTGCTGCCGGCGGTGCGCGTCGAGGGGTCCGAGCGCCATGGCCTGCCACCGCTGCAGGTGGAGGCCGCAGCCTTTGCCTGGCTGGCGCGGCAGTGCATGGCCGGCCAGACGGCCAGCCTGCCCAGCGTGACCGGCGCACGCGGTGCGCGCATCCTGGGCGCTATCTACCCCGCCTGAACAGCAAAAAACCGCCTTGCAGCGGTTCTTTGGGGCACGGTACGGGGGTACTTGTCAATGCTCGTGCGTGGAGAAGCTGGAGCCGCAGCCGCAGGTCGTCTCGGCGTTGGGGTTCTTGATGACGAATTGCGCGCCCTGCAGGTCTTCCTTGTAGTCGATCTCGGCGCCCACCAGGTACTGGTAGCTCATGGCGTCGATCAGCAGCGACACGCCATTTTTGGTCATGGTGGTGTCGTCCTCGTTGGTGATCTCGTCGAAGGTAAAGCCGTACTGGAAGCCCGAGCAGCCGCCGCCCTGCACGAACACGCGCAGCTTGAGGTCGGGATTGCCCTCCTCGGCGATCAGGTCGGCCACCTTGGCCGCGGCGCTGTCGGTAAAGAGAATGGGGGCGGGCATTTCAGTGTCTGCGGTGTGTGCGACTGCGCTCATGGACAGCTCCAATATTCAAAACTGGGTGAATGCTACTGCAAACGCCCACGAACCGGTGGGCCGCCGGCTTTTGCCGCCAGGGTCGTTGGGGCCATTGCGGGCGGCCACTGCAGGCACCCGAAAACCACAAAGCCACCCGAAGGTGGCTTTGCAACGAGCAGATGAACCGCAGCGGATTAACGCTTGGAGAACTGCTTGGCGCGGCGTGCGGAGCGCAGGCCGACCTTTTTACGCTCGACTTCACGGGCATCGCGCGTGACGAAGCCAGCCTGGCTCAGCTGGGACTTGAGCGCTGCATCGTAGTCGATCAGGGCGCGCGTGATGCCGTGGCGGGCAGCGCCGGCCTGACCAGATTCGCCGCCACCGTGGACGTTGATCTGGATGTCGAAGGCTTCGACGTTACCGGTCAGCACCAGAGGCTGCTTGGTAATCATGATGGAGGTTTCGCGGCCGAAATACTGTGCAATGTCTTTGCCATTCACAGTGATCTTGCCGGAGCCCTTCTTCAGAAACACGCGGGCGACGCTGGACTTGCGACGGCCGGTGCCATTGTTCCATTCACCAATCATCTCGGCTCCTTAGATTTCCAGGGGCTTGGGCTGCTGGGCGCTGTGCGGATGCTCCGCCCCGCCGTAGACCTTGAGCTTCTTGATCATGGCGTAGCCCAGGGGGCCCTTGGGCAGCATGCCCTTGACGGCCTTCTCCAGCGCGCGGCCGGGGTGCTTGGCCTGCAGGTCGCGGAAGTTGGTGGCCGTGATGCCGCCGGGATAGCCCGAGTGACGGTAGTACACCTTATCGAGCGACTTGGTGCCGGTGACCTTGAGCTTGGATGCGTTGACGATGACGATGAAGTCACCGGTATCGACGTGAGGCGTGTAAATGGCTTTGTGCTTGCCGCGCAGACGGTGGGCCACTTCGCTGGCGACCCGGCCGAGCACCTTATCGGTGGCGTCAATCACAAACCACTCATGCACGACCTCAGCGGGCTTGGCGCTGAAAGTAGTAGTCATGGGTTTCTCTTGAGAGAGGGTTTGGCGGTCCTTTTCCACGGTCGGTGCTCCTCTGGTGAGAGCCTCTTAGGTGGGATGAATGCCTCGCCGCGGGACCAAAAATCGCTGCGAAGCCCACGATTATACAAAAACGCCGCAAGCCGGCCAGCCTACTGCGCGTACTGCTGTTGACGCGCCTGGTCTTCGTACCGCTGGCGCTCCTGCACGCACACCGGATGCGTGGCCATGGCAGCCGTCTGGCACTCAAGGTGAATGCACATCGGGCGCGCGAGAAACCCGGACGTGGCGCAGGCGGCGCGCGGGTCTGGCGCAGATGCAGGCGCGGCCGGCTCAGGCGCCGGCGCGCGTGCAGCCACTGGCGCCGACGGCAGAAAGACCGTGATCTCAGGCCGCTGCAGGGGCGCCTCAGGCAGCAGTGGCTCGGCCACCTGGCGCAGGTACAAGGTCTGCCCGTCCATCGTGGAGGCCCCGGCCTGTTCGCCCAGCCGTTGGGGCAATGCCGGTTCAGCGGCCGACTCGCCGTGGGGCTGCGGCTGCGCACCGACCTGGGCGTGAGGCTGCAGGGCGGGGGCGGGATCGGCCCATTCGGTGATGATCTCGCTGTCGGGCGTCTGGCGCGCCATGCGCGGCTTCTGCCCCCACCACAGGCCCGCGGCCGCAGCCAGCAGCGCGGCCGAGCCCGCCATGGCCCACAGCGTCAACGCCGGCCCGCCCACCCCATGGGGCGCAGGCGCCGCCTGCGGGTTGCGATGGGCACGCTGGGCGCGCACACGGCGGCGCCGGCGTGGGTGCTCTGGCGAAGCTTGCAGTGTGTCGCGCAGGCCTTCGGGCGCCGCTGCCGGCGCGCGAGCCACCGTGCGCAGCGCTTGCGCCGTCTGCTGCGACAGGGCCTGGGTATCGATGCCTGGCAGGGCCACGCCGCTGGCGTTGCCGCACGGCGGCTCGACCCAGCTGTCGCCGAGCGCCGCCCTGAAGTCAAACGACTCCAGCCCGTGCGGGGCCATCGTCATGTCCATGGCCTGCTGCAGCGCGGCGACGGACTGCGGTCGGTCCTGCGGCTGCAGCGCCAGGCACTGCCCAATCGCATCGACAAAGGTGCTCGAATATTCGACGCCAAACTGCTTGCGCACCTGGCGCGCCACGCGGGCCAGGGGCAGCATGCGATCGCGCACGGCGCGCTGCGTGGCGGGTTGCGGTGTGTCGTGGCACAGGCAGCCGTGCACCATGGCGCCCAATGCATACAGATCGCTCCAGGGGCCCTGCTGCAAGTTGGCCGGCGCATTGGCGTATTGCTCCAGCGGCGCGTAGTTCACCTTCAGCACGGCAGGCTGTTTGCGGCTGCCGACGGCCTGGCGCGCAGCACCCAGATCCAGCAACACCGGCGGGCCCTGGTTTTGCAGAAAGATGTTGTCCGGCGAGATATCGCGGTGCCAGACCTGCCCGTCATGCAGCACGCGCAGGGCGCTGGTCACCGACCACAGCAGTGTGCGCAGCCAGTCTTCTGGCGGCGGAGTGCGCATATGCGCGCGCGCCTGCTTGAGCGTCATGCCTTGGTACAGGGGCATGACCATATAGGCGGTGTGATTGGCCTCCCAGAAGCGCAGCACCTTCACCAGGCTGGGGTGGTCAAAGCGTGCCAGCAGGCGCGCCTCTTCGACAAAAGAGGCCAGGCCGGCCTGGAACGACTGCTCGTCCGACGATGAGCGCACCCACAGCGATTGCCCGTCGGCCCTGCCGGCAAGGGCGGCGGGCATGTATTCCTTGATGGCCACGAAGCGCTGCAACTGGTGGTCAAACGCCTGATAGACCATGCCAAAGCCGCCCACGCCCAGCAGCGCCACCACCTCGAACTCACCCAGGCGTGCGCCCGGCGGCAAGGCCTGCGACAGGGCTGCGGTGCTCGCCGGTGTGGCGCTGTGGATGGTGACGGACATGCAAGGAGAGGCTGCTGATGCGGACTGCCGTGAGCTAACAATGGAGCCATCGATCATCACCCATACCCCACGCGGGCAGGCAACAAAGCGCTTCCACTTCGGCCCATGGCAGTGCCCCCGCGCAGGGCGTGCGCACTTGCCGCAGGTGTGCGGGCCGCTACCATTGCGCGCATGTTCAGTTATCGCCACGCCTTCCATGCAGGCAACCACGCCGACGTGCTCAAGCACACGGTGCTGATTGCCACTTTGCAACACCTTCTACAGAAAGACGCGGCTTTGACCGTGCTGGATACACATGCCGGTGCCGGCCTGTACCGGCTGGACGGCGACTATGCGGCCACCAGCGCCGAGGCGGCCGACGGCATCGCGCGGCTGGTACCCCCGGCCACGCCGGGCACGCTGGCGCCGGCGCTGCAGGACTATGTGGACATGGTGCGCGCCTTCAACCAGGGCCAGGTCACGCGCGTCTATCCTGGCTCGCCCTTCATTGCCCAGCGCCTGCTGCGCGAGCAGGACAAGCTGAAGCTGTTCGAGCTGCACCCCACCGATGCGCGCGCCCTGGCCGGCAACGTGGCCCAGCTGGAGGCCGGCCGCCAGGTGGCCGTGCTGGCCGAGGACGGTTTTGAGGGCATCAAGAAATTTTTACCCCCACCGGCCCGCCGCGCGCTTGTACTGTGCGACCCTAGCTATGAAATAAAGAGCGACTACGCCCGCGTGCTGGACATGGTGCAGGACGCGCTCAAGCGCTTTGCCACCGGCGTCTATGCCGTCTGGTACCCCATCATCCCCAGGCCCGAGGCGCATGACCTGCCGCGCCGCCTCAAGACCATGGCCAACAAGGCCGGCAAACCCTGGCTGCATGCCACGCTGACGGTCAAGTCCAGCAAGCTCCCCCCGGCCAACGGCGAGCAGCAGCGCCGCCCCGGCCTGCCGGCCAGCGGCATGTTCTTGATCAACCCGCCATTCACACTGCAGGCCGCGCTGCGCGAGGCCCTGCCGCAGATGGCCACGCTGCTGGCCCAGGACAAGCACGCAGCCCATGCGCTGGAGGTGGGCGGCTGAGCCTGGGGTGGCGGCCGCGCGCTCGCCCGGTCACCGCCGGCGTGGGCGGTTCTTGCGTGCGGCAGGCGGTTGGGGCGCGACGGGCCGTTGCAGCGCCCGCGCGGCCACGCCTTCGTCCAGCCCCAGGCCCGAGCCCTGGGCGGCCTGCTCCAGGCTTTCGGGGCAGGCCTCGTCGTCGGCACCCAGCTGCCACAGCTCGACCGATTTGATACCCAGGCCCACCATGCCAAGCTCTTCGGCCGCGGCGCGGCTCAGGTCGATGATGCGCCCGGGCGTGAACGGCCCGCGGTCGTTCACGCGCACGATGACCGTGCGGCCGTTGACCAGGCTGCGCACGCACAGGCGCGCGCCAAAGGGCAGGCTGCGGTGCGCGGCCGTCAGCTCCTCGCGGTCGTAGCGCTCGCCATTGGCGGTGCGCCTGCCGTGCAGGCTGTCGGCATAGAACGACGCCACGCCGCTGGCCAACAACGCTGGCGGTTCGACGGCCGGCGCACGCAGCGCCGGGGGGCCAGAGCCTTCTCCGATGGGGCGCTGGGGCTTGATGCGCAGCGCGGCGGCGGGGGCTGGCTGCTCCACCACAGCCGCCGCGCTGCCAGGCTGCGGCGCCGCAACAGCGGGTGCGGGGATGACGGGCGCCACGGCAGCAGACGCAGCCGGTGGCGCCACGGGCTGCTGCTGCGGCGGCGCTACGCAGCCCGCCAGCCAGGCTGCGGCCATTGCCAGCAACGGCGCACGCCAAACGGTGCTGCACGGCGCGGCACCCGGGTGCAGGCCCATGCCGCCCGGCATCAACGCCACAGCCGCTGGCAGATGGCCAGCGTGGCCGCGCTTTGGTTCATGGTGTAGAAGTGCAGGCCCGGCGCGCCCGCGGCGACGAGCTGCTCGCACAGGCGCGTGATCACGTCCAGGCCGAAGGCGCGGATGCTGGCCGCATCGTCGCCAAAGCCTTGCAGGCGCAGGCGTATCCAGCGCGGGATCTCGGCGCCGCAGGCGTCGGAAAAGCGCATCAGCTGCGTGGAGCCGGTGATGGGCATGACGCCCGGCACGATGGGTATGTCCACCCCCAGGCGGCGCGATTCATCCACAAAACGGCTATAGGCGTCGGCGTTGAAGAAATACTGGGTGATGGCCGAATCGGCGCCGGCGCGCACCTTGGCGGCAAAGGCCTGCAAATCCGCATCCATGCTGCGCGCCTGCGGGTGCATCTCGGGGTAGGCTGCCACTTCGATATGGAAGTCGCTGCCCGTTTCGGCACGAATGAATGCCACCAGGTCGCTGGCGTAATGGAACTCACCACCCAGGCCGTAGCCGCTGGGCAGGTCGCCGCGCAAGGCCACCAGGCGTTTCACGCCCATGCCCTTCAACTGCGCCAGTTGGGCGCGCACGCTGTCACGCGTCGCACCTATGCACGAGAAGTGCGACGCCGCATCCACGCCCTCGGCCAGAATCTCGCGCACGGCAGTAAAGGTGCCCTCCTGCGTCGAGCCGCCGGCGCCGTAGGTGACCGAGCAGAACTGCGGCCGGCGCGCGTACAGCTGCTGGCGCACGGCGCGCAGCTTCTCGGCCCCCTCGGGGGTCTTGGGCGGAAAGAACTCGAAACTCACCGGCAGGCTCATGCCGCCCTCCTTGCGTGTATGAAGAATTCACGGTTGCCGTCACCGCCCTCTATGGCGCTGTCGTACCAGCCCTGCACCTGCAGGCCGGCCTGCGCGCAAGCATCGCGCAGGCGCTGCTCGACCTGCGGGTACAGGCTGGCGTCGCGCACGATGCCGCCCTTGCCCACCTGGCCGGGCTGCAGCTCGAACTGCGGCTTGACCAGCATCAGCAACTGGCCCTCGGGCCTGAGCAGCGGCACCAGCGCCGGCAGCACCAGCGTCAGCGAGATGAAGGACAGGTCGCCCACGACGAGGTCGAAGGCGGGCGTGATGTCGTCGCCTTCGCGCCCGGGCAGGCGCTTGCGCACCGTTGCCAGCCTGCCCGCGGCGCGGTCCTTGGCCTTGGCGGAGCGCTCGGCCTTGAAGGCCTCGATGTCGTGCTCCTTGGCGTCATCGCTGTCGTCGTAGTCGTCGTCGATCATGCCGCCGTTGCGCATCCAGGCGTAGGGCGCTTCGGGCTGGGTGTCGTTGTCGTCGGGGTCGGCCTCGACACGCACGCTGAGCGCGTCCTCGCAACCCTCCTGCAGCGCCTGGGGCGTGAGGTGACGTGCGTTCAGCCCCTCGACGGCGATCACGCGTGAGTCGGTGCGCAGGCGCTCATGCAGCTGGCCCTGGCCCACGTCCACGCCAATCACCTGCGCGGCGCCGGCCTGCAGCAGGCAGTCGGTAAAGCCGCCGGTGCTCTGGCCCACGTCCAGGCAGCGCAGGCCGGCGACCGACAGGCCCGTGGCTGCGAGCGCGCCCTCCAATTTCAAACCGCCGCGCGAGAGGTACTTGGCCTCTGCCGCGTCGAGCAACTGCAGCTCGGCACCCGCGGGAATGTCGTCGCCGTTCTTGGCCACCTTGTTCCACGGCAGCGTAGCCGCCAGGCGCCACTGCACGCCGGCGGCGATCAGGCGCTGGGCCTGCGAGCGGGTGGTGGCGTGGCCGCCCTCCACCAGGAATACGTCTGCGCGCATGGCGCGGGTCCTTTATGAGTCAAATGAGGCTGCAGCGCTTTACTGGAAAGCGTTGAAAGCTATTATTAGTATAGTAAACACATCATTCGTCGGCTGAAGACGGCAGCCACCGTTCACACAACCCAATGCACAGGCCGGCAAGCAAATGCAGGCCCAGCACGGCGCCAGCCACACCTGTTACCGTGGCACCCTTGGGGCGTTTATCCCAGAAGCCCAGCAGGCTGAAGCCGCCCAGCAACACAAAGCTGATGAACAGGCCCACCAACAACACGGCCAGCGGGGCAGATAGATCGCCCGACAGATCCGGCTCGCGTTCGCGCTGCGCCAGCACCAGGGGCAAATACACGCCCGGCGTCAGCAGCAGCGCCATCCCGGCAGCACTGCCCAGACCCACGGGAAAGGCATGGCCGATGCGCCCCAAAAGAAGCAGCCACAGCGCAGTCCACCCCCAAGCATGCACCCAGCGCAGCATCGGGCCAACCGATCAATAGCGGTAGGTATCGGGCTTGTACGGGCCGTTCTTGCTCACGCCAATGTAGGCCGCCTGCGCATCCGTCAGCTCGGTCAACTGCGCGCCGACTTTCTTGAGATGCAGGCGCGCGACCTTCTCGTCGAGCACCTTGGGCAGCACATAGACCTTGCCCACTTCGTACGCATCCGGGCGCGTGAACAGCTCGATCTGCGCCAGCGTCTGGTTGGCAAACGAATTGCTCATCACAAAACTGGGGTGGCCAGTGGCGCAGCCCAGGTTCACCAGGCGGCCCTTGGCCAGCAGGATGATCTTCTTGCCGTCCTTGAAGACAACATGGTCCACCTGGGGCTTGATCTCTTCCCACTGGCAATGCTCTTCCAGTTGCGCAACCTGGATCTCGTTGTCGAAGTGGCCAATGTTGCACACGATGGCCTCGTCCTTCATGGCCTGCATGTGCTCGAAGGTGATGACGTCGCGGTTGCCGGTGGTGGTCACGAAGATGTCGCACTTGTCGGCGGCGTATTCCATGGTCACGACGCGGTAGCCTTCCATCGCCGCCTGCAGGGCGTTGATAGGGTCGATCTCGGTCACCCAGACCTGCGCCGACAAGGCGCGCAGGGCCTGGGCGCTGCCCTTGCCCACGTCGCCGTAGCCGCAGACTACGGCCACCTTGCCGGCGATCATCACGTCGGTGGCGCGCTTGATGCCATCCACCAGCGATTCGCGGCAGCCGTAGAGGTTGTCGAACTTGGATTTCGTCACAGAGTCGTTGACGTTGATGGCGCGGAACAAGAGCTGCCCCTTGGCCGACATCTCGTTGAGGCGGTGCACGCCGGTGGTGGTCTCCTCGGTCACACCCATGATCTGCGCGCTCTTGCGGCTGTACCAGGTGGGGTCTTGGGCCAGCTTGGCGCGGATGGCGGCGAAAACGATTTTTTCTTCCTCGCTGCCGGGGTTGGCCAGCACCGACAGATCCTTCTCTGCGCGCTGGCCCAGGTGCATCAGCATGGTGGCGTCGCCACCGTCGTCCAGGATCATGTTCGGGCCTTCAGCGGCGTCGCCCTTGGGACCGAACTCGAAGATGCTGTGCGTGTAGTCCCAGTAGTCCTTGAGCGACTCGCCCTTGATGGCGAACACCGGCGTGCCGGTTGCGGCAATCGCGGCGGCGGCGTGGTCCTGCGTCGAGAAGATGTTGCACGAGGCCCAGCGCACATCGGCGCCCAGGGTCTTGAGCGTCTCGATCAGCACGGCCGTCTGTATCGTCATGTGCAGCGAACCGGTGATGCGCGCGCCCTTCAGGGGTTGGCTAGCCGCGAACTCCTCGCGCACCGCCATCAGGCCGGGCATCTCGGTTTCGGCAATCTTGATTTCCTTGCGGCCCCAGGCGGCCAGGCTGATGTCGACAATCGCGCAATCGGCGGCGGGTTTGAGTACAGCGCTCATGGGTAGTCCTTCACAAAAGTCTGAAAAACCACGCGCCTGGGGGATTCACGGCTCACCGCACAGAACAAGCGTGGGTGAGCGTCGTTGCAAGAATGGGTTCCGAGCCTCACACCCCGCCGTGCTGGGGACGCTGCAACGCTCCTCGGAAAGCCGCGAATTATACCGGTGCACCCTGTGCCAGACTTGGCGCCGTAAAATCACGCACAACGACCGGGGCCGACAGCCCCGCTTTCTTTTTGCCGCGCACCCAGCATGCGCCGGCCCTGCATCCTGACCATGTCCTACGCATCCGAGACGCGGCGCCGCCGCACCTTTGCCATCATTTCCCACCCCGACGCCGGCAAGACCACGTTGACGGAAAAGCTGCTGCTGTTCTCCGGCGCCATCCAGATTGCCGGCGCCGTCAAGGGCCGCAAGGCATCGCGCCACGCTACATCTGACTGGATGGAAATCGAAAAGCAGCGCGGCATCTCGGTGGCGTCTTCCGTGATGCAGATGAGCTACCGCGACCATGTCATCAACCTGCTCGACACCCCCGGCCACAAGGACTTCAGCGAAGACACCTACCGCGTGCTCACCGCTGTTGACTCAGCGCTGATGGTGATCGACGCGGCGAACGGCGTGGAGGCGCAGACGCGCCGGCTGATCGAGGTCTGCCGCCAGAGGGACACGCCCATCATCACCTTCGTCAACAAGATGGACCGCGAGGTGCGCGACCCGC
>JADHED010000359.1_pt1 | contig 57384 bp, 47 predicted proteins | sample 8952041 | NCBI WGS metagenome assembly JADHED01 (sample SAMN16124423, study PRJNA663239) | bioreactor sludge metagenome | isolation source: sludge (control) | place: India:Bengaluru | collected 2018-09-08 | reverse complement strand
GGTACACGACCTGTTGGGAGGAGTTGCCGGTGGCGGTGGGCTAGGCGGGATGCTTGCCCGCCTGTCCAGGGGGCTCAAACAAACGGTGATCTTCGGCAGCAACAACCTGGCCTGGTCGAGTATCTCCAGCAACTGCGAACTATCGGCCTGCGTCGACGGTGAGGATCTCAGCCGCCAGGCCGAGGCCCTCTTCTGGCAGCGCTGGAAGCTGGCCAGCGATCCGGACCCCAATACCTGAGAACTGGTCACACCGCTGGCTTTGCCGTTCGTGCCCTGAAGAGTTGTCAGAAAGCCGCACTTACGCCCGTGAAACCGAATCGGTCATCGGCCACCCGCTAATCCAGCCCGGTAACCCAGCCTTGCCGGTTCACGCAAAGTTTGTTGTAGTACTGTCATACATCAGTGCATCAGAGGTTCTCCATGTTGTCAGTAAGGCTAGATGAGCAGACCGAGGCCCGCTTTCAGGCCACCTGCCGTCGTCTCGGCTTGAGCAAGAGCGAGGCCGTCAAGCGCAGCCTTGAACAATGGCTCGACCGTTTCGAGCCGCCACCGGATGCCTTCGCGCTGGGCATCGATCTATTCGATCTAGGCGCCGCGGCCGAGCCTCCGCAGGATCCTCAGCGCCGCCAGATCTGGGAGCGACTGCGTGCGAAGCACCGTCCTGGTTGACACCGGATTCCTGGTCGCCCTGTTCGACCGCACCGATAGTCAGCACGAAAGCGCCAAACAGATGCTGGCGACGCTGGTGCGTGATCGTCACCTGGCATTGGTGAGTGTCTGGCCGACCGTGGTTGAGACCTGCTTTTTTCTCGATCCACCCGGCAAGCGCGCCCTGCTGCAGTGGATCGAGCGCGGCGCCCTACGCTTGCGCCCCATCGAGATCGGCGACCTGACCGCCATTAGCGACGTGATCGCGCGCTTCGCCGAGCACAACATCGATCTGGCGGATGCAACCCTGGTCTGGCTGGCCGAAGCCGAGGGTACGCGGCAGGTGCTGACGACCGACCGTCGCGATTTCGACATGCTGCGCACCGCCCGCGGCCAATCCTTCGAGCGGTTATGGGTTCACCCTTAACGACCCGGCGGCTGTGTAAGTTCAGCCCCAGGAAGCATTGCCGGCAACGCCCAAGCCCGATGACATCGCCAACACCCCCCGGATCACGCTGGTAGTACCGCAATTCCCAGCTCACCGCCGCCTCCGGATCAACCATCTGGCGGGCCAGCGCCGCCAGCGGGGCCCCGGCCATAGCCGCCTCCCGGGCATTGGGATGGGCATGGGTCACCAACGCGGAGATGCGGGCCGCTGCCAGCAGGGTGGCCCCACAACAGACACGCATGAAACGCGCGAACGATTCCGCTTCCGTTAAGTGTCGCCCCAAGCGCTCAACACCCTGAATCAGGCGCGGCGCTGGCATCGTGCCACCGCTACCCGCCACCGCTTTCCACATCGCCAGATACTCCGCGCCAGGCCCTTGGAACCAAAGTTTACGCCTACCGCGCGGAGCCGCGTACGGGGGAGTCAGGCCTGCCCGACGTTGCCTCCACGAGCCCGCCACCGGCCCATCGGCGCGCCGCGGGGCTCATAGTCCCAACTTGAACGGGGGTGGTGGTCATCCCCTTGGCCCGCCATAACCGTCGGACAGCGGCTATCCGGCAGCGCCTCACGCGGCTTCCCGCCGAGCAAGGCGCAAAGCCCTCACCGTCAGGCGGGCTGGAACCGCTTCATCGCGGACGATCTACACAAGCCCCCGTAAAGCCCCCAGCCGGTGACCTGGTCTGGGCCGAGGTCGGAGATTGGCAAATTCCGGTTGCCCCTGCTGAACTAATTTGATAGAAAGTCGGGCTTTTCCAGCGAGACGTATCCTGGTGGCCGCGCGACTTTAACCCGCCGGCGCCGGGAACATCCCACACCCCTTTTGGGAGGACTGGCATGAGCGTGGCAGAGAAGCAGAGCGCGATGGTCTTTGGTTTTGAACCTTACCAGGCCAGCAGCGATGAGGATTACATGAGCCCCGCCCAGGAGGAACACTTCCGGGAGATCCTGATCGCCTGGAAGCAAAGCCTCATGGAGGAGGTGGACCGCACCGTGCACCACATGCAGGACGAGGCGACCAATTTCCCCGACCCCAACGACCGCGCCACCCAGGAGTCGGAGTTCAGCCTGGAACTGCGCACCCGGGATCGTGAACGCAAACTGATCAAGAAGATCGACGAGGCCCTGGAGCGTCTCGACAGCCAAGAGTATGGTTTCTGCGAGGCCTGCGGCGTGGAGATCGGCATTCGCCGCCTGGAGGCCCGGCCGACCGCCACCCTGTGCATCGACTGCAAGACCCTCGACGAGATCCGGGAGAAGCAGCGCGGCTGAAGTCCCGCGGCTTAAGCCCCGGTCCGCCGGTGACCGGCCCTCTGCCCTACCGGGGGCGTTTCGCCCCCTCCCCCACCGGCCCCCTGCACTTTGGCTCCCTGGTGGCGGCCCTCGGCAGTTACGCCGAGGCCCGCGCCCGGGGCGGAGAGTGGCTGGTGCGCATGGAGGACCTCGACCAGCCTCGCGAGGTCCCGGGCGCCGCCGCCGGCATCCTGCGCACCCTGGAGGCCTTTGGCTTCGCCTGGGATGGCGGCATCCTCTACCAAAGTCACCGCGGCGCGGCCTATGCGGCGGCCCTGGCCCAGCTCCAGGCGTCGGGCCTGACCTTCCCCTGCGGTTGCAGCCGCCGGGAAATCGCCGTGGCGGCGTCCGCGGTGGGTCCCGAGGGCCCGATCTATCCTGGTACCTGCCGTCCCCCCCCGGCGTGGGACCCTCCTATCGACCCCCCTGGCGCATCCCCCATGCCGGACACTTGGCCGGTCGCCGCGCTGGAAACCGTTCACCCCCCCTCTCCCCAACCCTCCCCCGCCAGGGGGGAGGGAGCAAGATTGCCAGTCAGATCCGGACAGGCGGCGATCCGCCTACGGGTCGAGATCCCACCCATCGCCTTCCACGACCGGGTGCAGGGTCTGGTGAGCCAGGACCTGGTGGCCGAGGTTGGCGATTTCGTCCTGCGCCGGGCCGATGGCCTCTTTGCCTATCAACTGGCGGTGGTGGTGGATGACGCCTTCCAGGGCATTACCGACATCGTCCGCGGGGCTGATCTCACCCGCTCCACGCCACGGCAGATGCTCCTGCAGCGTCTCCTCGGCCTGCCGACTCCCACCTATGCCCACCTGCCCCTAGCCCGGGACCGCTGGGGGCGTAAGCTGAGCAAGAGCGACGCCGCCGCTCCCGTCAACCCCCGCGATCCCCTGCCCGCCCTGCTCCAGGCCTGGGCCTTCCTCTGCCAGTCGGCCCTGGCGGAGCGGCCAGACACCCCGGCAGCCTTCTGGGCTCAAGCCCTGACCCGCTGGGACCTAAGCCGGGTGCCTCAATGCGCGCAAATCCCCGGGGCGGATGAGGTCTGGCGGGGGAAAACCTAAAGCCTTCCCCGTAGGTTTGGCGAACCCCTACCAGTGATAGTTCCCACACCAGAGACCCCCTGCCCCTACCCGCCAGTTACCATCCGCGAAACAGCCTCGTTGGGGTATGCCCTACCGAGCTGGCCAGGCCGGCCTCAGAGGCGATTGGCCAGCACCAGTTGACGGATGGGCCCCGCCGCCGCCTCGGCGTCGCGGGCATGGAGGGCGAGCATCTCCCGGGCCAGTTGCTCCCAGTGGTGGGCGCCCCGCGCGGCCACGCGGAGGATACCGTCAGTGTCACCGTCGCGGACCCAGTCCTCGTAGGCCTGGACCAGACCCGGAAAAAGCTCCTTGCGCATGGCGGTGAGGTTGCCCAGGTAGAAATGCAGGGGCGGGGCCGCGCCCTGACGGGCCAGGGCCGGCAGGGTGCGCAGGCAATCCGCCAGGTGATCCCGCACCGCCCGGGCCATGATCTCCGCCGGGGTCTGGACCAGATCCAGCAGTAGCCGGCCCCAGGCCTCGTCCCCTAGGAGTTGGCCGGCCTGGTATTCCCCCTCCTCATGGAGCAACACGGCCTGGACCTCCCGTTCGGTCATGGCCTCCAGCGCCCCTTCCAGGTCCCGGTCGAAGGGGTAGCAGGCGAAGGCCCGCCCCAGGGCGTTGTCCGGCCGGCTCCAGCGCCAGGTCTCCAGCTTTTCCCACAGCAGGCGCCGCAGTGACTCCCGGCGCAGGGTGATGCCGGAGCCGAGGGTCATGGCCGGGGGGGCGGTCAGATCCCGGGCATGCTCCCGGGCGACGATCAGAACCTGGTAGTTGCCATGGCGCCGGGTCCCTTCCAGGTCGCCGAGGACGAAGTGGGGCTTGGCCCCATGTCCCAGGCCACCGCCATAGGCCAGGCCATGGGGGGTGAGGCGCTGGTTGATCGCCTCGGTGTCGAAGGGGTCGAAGACCTCGTCGCCGATGGTCAGGGGGGCGAACTCGGCGTCTTCCAGGGTCTCCCAGAGCTGCTCGCGCTGTGCCAGCCAGTGACCGACCTGGTCCTTGCCCAGGCTGGCCCCGTAGGGCAGGCCCTGTTCCCAGCGGTAGTACTCGCGCATCTTCATGAGATAGACACAGAGGGAGTGGTCGGCGCCATGGCGGGCATCGGAGATGTGGCAGTTGTGTTGCACGGTCTTGGTCAGCTCGCGCCGGTTTTCAGGGGTCATCCTCGCCTCCACATGGGGTCTCAGGCAGCGGGAGGGACGGCGCGGCCGCCCGCCCCGGGCCGGAGTGAATTTGCTACCCCAACCAACATGGTGGGGATTTGTCATCAACCAAGAGGAGCGACGCGTGGCCCTAAGAATCAAGAGTCACTGGAACAACGACGAGGCCGAGCGATCCCTGCCGGAGATCGCCAGCGCCCTGGCCTATATCGCCTGGCGCATCGCCGTGGACAAGGCCATCAGCCTGCATTGCGAGCGGTTCGTCTACCTGGACGATGCCCAGCGCCTGGGGGTGATCCAGGAGTACCTCCTCTTCCTCATCCAGATCGCCGACCGCCTGGCCAGCGACCGTCTGGAGACCGAGGACCGCCGCGTCCTAATCACCGCCCTGGCCCGCAAGCTCATCGAGCACGTCCAGGACAACAGCCAGGACCTGCTGGGCACGGGCAATTACGGCAGCCCCTTCATCGAGCGGCTCAATCTGCGTTCCGGCGAATACGCCGAATTCCAACTGGCGCCCGACGGCCCCAGCTACCCCTTCCTCCGCCACCTGGGCTTTGAGATCCAGACGCTGATGGGTGAGGCGTCCGAAAACCGCTGGGTCATCGACCAGGTGATGGACAAGGACGGTTACGAGGCATACAAAACCTTTGCCAAGGCCTTTGGGAACCTCTTTGAGTGAGTAGCCCCAGCCGCTCTCTCTTCCATAGGACAACCTCCCAACCCTCTCCCGCCAGGGCCGGAGGAATTGGTAACGCGCTTGTGCGAGACTTCTCCCTCCCCCCTCGTGGGGAAGGGCCGGGGAGAGGGGGTTGAACGCCTACCTGATTGCCAGTATTCCCGGGATCGCTGGCCGGCAGAGGGCGGGCACCCCCTACCGGCCAGCCTGATCAGGCTAGCGAGCCGCGGCCAATGCCTGAGACAGATCGGCGACGATGTCGTCCACATGCTCCAGGCCAATAGACAGCCGTACCATATCCTCCGAAACCCCGGCGCGGGCCAGTTCCGCCGGGGCGAGCTGGCGGTGGGTGGTGGTGGCTGGGTGGCAGGCCAGGGTCTTGGCGTCGCCGATGTTGACCAGGCGCACCGCCAGCTTGAGGGCGTCGATGAATTTGGCCCCGGCCTCGCGTCCGCCCTTGATACCGAAGGAGAGGATGCTGGAGGCGCGCCCGCCCATGTACTTGTCGACCAGTGGCTTGTCGGGATGGTCGGGCAGGCCGGCGTAGCGCACCCAGGCGACCTCGGGCTGTTCCTGAAGGAACTTGGCCACCGCCAAGGCGTTGTTCCTGAAGGAACTTGGCCACCGCCAAGGCGTTGTCGCAGTGGCGGTCCATCCGCACCGGCAGGGTCTCGATGCCTTGGAGGATGAGGAAGCTGTTAAAGGGCGAGATGGCGGCGCCCATGTTGCGCAGCGGCACCACCCGCGCCCGGCCGATGTAGGCCGCCGGACCCAGGGCCTCGGTATAGACCACGCCGTGGTAGGAGACGTCGGGTTCGTTGAGGCGGCGGAAACGCGCCTTGTGCTCGGCCCAGGGGAACTTGCCGGAGTCCACCAGGGCGCCACCGATGGTGGTGCCGTGGCCGCCCAGGTACTTGGTCAGGGCATGGACGACGATGTCGGCCCCGTGCTCGAAGGGCCGGCACAGATAGGGGGTGGGCACGGTGTTGTCGACAATTAGAGGGATGCCGTGGGCGTGGGCCATGTCGGCCATGGCGCCGATGTCAGCGACGTTACCCGCCGGGTTGCCGATGGACTCGCAGAAGACCGCCTTGGTGCGGCCGTCGATGAGGGCCGCCATGCCCTCGATGTCGTTGGGGGCGGCGAAGCGGATCTCGATGCCCAGTTGCGGCAGGGTGTGGGCGAAGAGGTTGTAGGTGCCACCGTAGAGGGTGGAGGTGGTGACGACGTTGTCGCCGCTCTCGCAGATGGTGAAGAGCGAATAGGTCACCGCCGCCATGCCCGAGGCCAGGGCCAGACCGCCGACGCCACCCTCCATGGCCGCCAGGCGCTTCTCCAGCACGTCGCTGGTGGGGTTCATGATGCGGGTATAGATGTTACCCGCCACCTTGAGGTCGAAGAGGTCCGCCCCGTGTTGGGTGTCGTCGAAGGCGTAGGAGGTAGTCTGATAGATGGGGGTAGCGACGGCGTGCGTGGTCGGGTCGGGCTGGAAGCCAGCGTGGATGGCCAAGGTCTCGATCTTCATGGGGTCTCCCGGTGGTAAATGGGTGGAGGCGCTGTTCTTGTTCCGGGGCCGTACCTGAGGGGTCACTTTCATCAGGGGGGTCTCAGCACACCCCAGATGAAGAAACACCCAGCTGGCGTCTTAAACGATCATTAGGGACAGGTGACGCGGGCAACCTGCCAAGGCTGGCGGTACGGCTGCGGCGATCTTAACGACCGCGGCGCAGACTGTCGACAAAACGGATGGGGTTACGGCATCCCCGCGGTCGTGTTCCCGGTCAAAGGCGCCGACTGGGGATGCTTCAATGATAAGTCCTGACTGATCAACCCGGCGGGAAGTCCGGCGAAACTTGCCGGCGATCAGGGTTGGATTTGCACATAGCCATCCTGAACCAGTTGGATGATTCGCAGGTTGGCGGAAGTGACGACTTTGACGCCTGACAAGACATCCTCGTTGGTCCAGCCGTTGCCACGCGCGGTGACGGCACAAAGCTCGAAGCGTGCCCCCTTGTCCTGTAGGGTCGCGATCATCGCCTTATAGGGGTTGCCGCGCGATGTATGGCGGACCGCGTTATAGCGCGCATCGTCCAGGAGCAAGTAGCCGGCCTCGCCGTGGAAGATGGCCACCATGCTGTGCTGGGTCTTTGCCTGGACAAAGTCTTCGTTTAGGACCCTCATGTAATTGAGCCCGGTCGGGTTATCGCCCTCGAAGGCCAGGTGGTCCATGTTGAACACCACACGGGCCTCCTTCAGGGCCACGGGGATGTCGATATGGAGCGTCCCGGTCGCCGCCGGCTCCGCGGCTGGCAGCAGCGATGGAGCACCGAGCACCAGTGCGGCAGTCAGAAGCCCGAAGTAGAACGGGATGGTCTTCACCAACGAATCTCCTCTGCTATGGTTTTCCCACGAGGTTCGTCGATACTACAGGAAATCATCAGGTCTATCGCCTGAGTAAAGGGGCCCATGCCCCGGCAAGCCTTTCCAGGGGGGTTGTCCCCTGGCGGACGGCATGGCACGGGCGAGGCCCGGTGACTTTGGCCCCCGGCGGTCTAATGGTCTGAGCCGACGGGGGATGGGCTGGCCTTCGGCGAGGCGGCAACGAGGGCATTGAACCCACGCCGATTGATTGCCGTGCCGACGAGGGGGCTGTCGGCTCATGCCAACCAGACCCACCCCATCCTTGCGGCGTAGCTGGAGCCCTAGACATGCCAAACGAGAGCGTATTCCCACCTTCCGGGCTGGCCCTGATCGCCTTGCTCGCCCTGCCGGCCGCGGCGGACGACCCCGGGGCGCGGATCGCGACCCACGGGACACCCGGGGGAACCGTGGCCTGCGCGACCTGCCACGGCCAGAGCGGCGGCGGTGACGAGGGCGCCGCCTTTCCCCGTTTGGCCGGGCTGAACGCAGGATACCTGGGACGGCAACTCCGCGCCTTCCGGGACGGCGGCCGGGACCACCCCATCATGAGCCCCATGGCAAAACCCTTGACCGATGCCGAGGTCGCGGCGGTATCGGCCTTCTATGCCGCGCTCCCCGCCGTTTCCAACGCCAAGCCCCCGGTCGATGTATCAACGGCCGTCGGCGGGGTCCTCGCCACCGAGGGCGAGTGGGCCAATCGCTCCCTGCCGGCCTGCGCCCAGTGTCACGCACGCGACGGCCTCGGTGCCGGGGAGGCCTTTCCGGCCTTGGCCGGCCAGGTCTACTCCTACATCCTGGCTCAACTCGAGGCCTGGGTCGAAGGCAAGCGCACCACGGATCCCCATGGGCTCATGAGCCCGATCGCCCCGCGGTTGCGTCTGGATGAGGCCAGGTCAGTGGCTGCCTACTATGCCGGCATGGAGGTCCAGCCTGCGCCAGCCGCGGAGGTCAAGCAGGGCGCTGGGGTGCCGGCCGGCTCCGTCCACCCGGTTCAGCCCGGGAGCAATCCGGACGAAGCCCAAGCTGCCGTGACCCTTCCCATCGGCCTGCCCCTGGACCATGGCCCCGTGGCTCCTGGCCTCACCCCGGGGGCGGAGGGTCTGTTTCGGCCGCCCGCCCGCGGCACAGCCCCGCACGACCGCATGGGCGAGGCGATCTTCGTCGGGACCTTTTCGCACCCGGAGTCGGCGAGGTATGTCGGCAATACCCAAACTTGCGAGGGATGCCACCTGGATGCCGGGCGTCTGGCGGGCGCGGCCCCCATGTGGGCCGCCTGGGTCGCCTATCCCGCCTTCCGCACCAAGGATCAGCGCATCAACAGCATCGTCGAGCGTATCCAGGGGTGCTTCACCTACTCGATGAACGCACCGGCGTCCGCCGTCGGGCATGCCCCCGAGGCCGACAGCGCCACCCTGGTCGCCCTGCAAAGCTACATCTACTGGCTCGCCACCGGCGCACCCACGGGGGATACCCGGATGCCGGGGCGTGGTTACCCGGCCCTGGATCCGACCCCCCAAGGCTTCGATCCCGACCGCGGCGCCGGGGTCTACCGGACTGTTTGCGCCGTCTGCCACGGCAGCGACGGTCAGGGCACCTGGGCGCGCGGCGAGTTGCTCTTCCCGCCCCTCTGGGGTCCCCAGTCCTACAACTGGGGTGCCGGCATGCATCGCATCGACACCGCCGCCGCCTACATCAGACACAACATGCCCCTGGGGCCGGCCCAACGCCTGAGCGATCAGGACGCCTGGGATGTGGCTGCCTTCATCAATGCCCAGGAACGTCCCCAGGACCCGCGCTTCAGGGGTAACCTGGCGGAGACGGCGCGGCTCTACCACGCCGGTCACTACGACTACTACGGCAAGCGCCTGCAGCCGGATGGAAGGCTCCTGGGCGATGAGCCAGCGGGGCGCTGACGGGTTAGCCGCCAGGATCCCGCATCGGCTTGGGGGCGCCGCGGCCCAGGCCCCCAAGCCCTGGGGATTGGCCTCCAGCACACCGCCGGCATCCTGCTTGCGTGGGAGGCCCCGCGCGTTGTCGAGGAGGTGACCTAGGGTTACACGTCAGGTACCGCCCCGCTGATGAGGTCTGGCTCAGGCGTCCGGGCGCAGGGCCGCGTCCTCATAGCGGTAGCCCGGCCGCCGAATATCCCGCCGTACCCGTTGATAGAGGCGCCAGACCCGCCAGGCATAGGCCAGCAGGCCGCCATAGGTTCGCCAGATTTCCCCGGCCCGGCGGGGATAGAAGGTCCAGGGCGACTCGACCGGCAGGCCCGGCCGGCGATCGGTGCGCACCTTGCGGCGCAAGAAACCGCCCTGAAGGGGATGGACCCGCTCGAAGCGGAAGCAGCCATAGAACTCCAGGGCGATCTCCATGATGCGCTTGGGATTGCGGTCGAAGGTCGCCGCCCGGCGCATCAGGGTCTCCAGATGCTCCAGGGAGTAGTAGCTGTCCCAGGCCTGGGCATAGACCTGCTGCCACTCGGCCTTTGTCATGCGGGGGTGGGTGGTGCAGACGTGCTCCAGGTCATAGCGGTTGAGATCCGGCTCCAGGGGCGCGTCCTGGTTGAAGAGCGCCTGATGGTCCGCCGAGCCCGGCAGGGGCGTCAGGCAGAAGAACTCCAGGATGTCCAGCGGCAGTTCCCGCTTGATGGTCTCGATGTCGGCCAGGATGGATTCCGGGGTGTCGTCCGGAAAGCCGAGAATATAGCCACAATAGGTCGTCACCCGCTGGCGCTGCCAGGTGAGGAGCATGTCCCGGTAGTTGGCGAGCTTGTTCTGCTTCTTGTTGGCGGACTTGAGGTTGTCCGCGTTCACCGTCTCCAGGCCGATGAAGACCCGGGAGACCCCCGCCGCCCGCGCCTTGGTGACGAAGCCGGGCAGGGTGTGACACATGGTGTCCACCTGGATGGTGAAATTGAACTTGACCCCCAGTTCCTGGCGCAGGGCGATGATGCGATCGAAGATGGGTTCCCAGTTGCGGTTGCGGGCGAAATTGTCGTCGGTGATGAAGTAGTGACGAATGCCATGGGCCAGGTTGGCGCGCAGCAGGGACTCGATGTCATCCGGATCGCGAAAGCGCGACTTGCGGCCCTGGACGTTGATGATGGTGCAGAAACTGCACAGGAAGGGACAGCCGCGCCCGGCATCGAAGGTCCCGGGCATGGGGGCGTAGCGCCGCGCCACTTCCGGGGGCAGATGGGGCAGCGACTGCCCCTGGAGCGCCGGCAGTTGGGCCATGAAGTTGTAGACCGGTGCCAGACGGCCCGTGTCAGCGGCGCGCAGGAGGGCGGCGAAGTGCTCCTCGGCCTCCCCGGCGAAGAGGGTGATGCCCAGGTCCAGGGCCGCCTGCAACTCGGGCGTCAGGCGGGGTAGCATGGCCAGGGACCCACTGACATGGAAGCCACCGATGGCCACCGGCAGCCCCGCCTCGCGAAAACGCCGGGCCAGGTCCAGGGCGCGGGGATACTGGTTGGACTGGACCCCCACCAGACAGATCAGGCCGCGTCCCCCGTTGGCCTGAAAGCGCCGGATGATATCGGCCACCGGGACCCGGGTATTGGTCTCGTCATAGGCCTGGATGGCGATCCGGACCTCCGCGCCTAGGACCCGCTCCTGATCAGCGACCCGCCCCAAGCCATAGAGGGAGGCGAGGGAATTGGAGGGAATCCAGGCCTTGAGCCACTGGATGACATAGCCCTCGTCGTCGTAGTGCGAGGGTTTGATCAGTTCCAGCAGGAAGGTGCCCGGACGATTAGCGGCCGGGGCGGCGCCAAGGGCACCCGCTTCTTCATGGAGGATGGCCTCCTGAAGAGTACTGGCCGCGTCGCGCGCGGTGGCCTCGTCATGGATGGCAGTGTCGCCTTGCACACGGGGTCCATGCGCGGTGACGTCTCCCTGCGCAGTGGCTTTACCATGGGCGATGGCAGCGTGACGGACGGGGATGAGGTCCGGGCTGAAGGTGACTTCTCGGCTGGGTGTATTTGAGGTGCCTGGCATGGGTGCCCCCGGATGAGGAGGATTCGGCAGGGCCCCGCGGGCACCATACCTTGACCTGAGTGGTGAGGGGAGAAGATCGGTGACGGTGTGAAGGCTGGAGCGGAGCGCCCCGCGGATGCCTAGCGCGGCTGGAAGAAGCGATGGCCTTCGAAGGCCAGGGCCACGCCATCGGGGAAGATCTCCTCGACCAGGATACCACTTCGGGTGGCATCACCCTGGCGCAGCCGACGGCCGTCGATGATCACCAGGCGCTTGGCGGGCTCGGCGTCGTAGAGATGCACGGTGAGGAGGAAGGACGGCAGCCGCTCCTGAACCTCAGGCGGCAGGCGGCTTTCCCGGAGCGGGACCTGCTGCTGCCGGGTACTGGCCTTGGACTGCGACGGGGACTTGCCACCCTTTCCATCCTTGATCTGCTCCTTGAAGGCCTCGATGTCCTGGCGCAGATCCTCCGGGATGGCATCCGCCGGCGCTTGGCGGGTCGCCGCCCGGGCCGGCGGGGCAGGTGGGGGGTAACTGGGATGTGGTTCCCCCGGGCCACCGGCATAAGGCGGTTCGTCGGCATCGACCTCGGTTGCCTCCGGGGCCATGGCGGTCATTGGCGGGGCGGCTTGGCCAGCGGGACCCGTGCCATAACCCGAAGCGGGCGGAGACTGCTCGACCGGGACGCTGGTCGGCGGAGGGCCGGGTTGCCCGCCGGTGGCGGCCGGCGGGGCAGCCCCCGCCAGCGGACCCGCGGACGCGGCCGGGGAAACCCCAGCCGGACCAGCGCCGGGCACCTGGGCCGCTGGCCAATTCGCCCCCCCCTCCGCGCTCGCCACCGTCCCGGCGGCCGCGGTCAAGGCGGGGGCCTGAGGGGGAACCTGGGCGTGGGGCTGAGCGGTGGCCTGGCCGGTGAGGTGAGGGGCTGCCGGGGTGGGGGCGGCCACGTTCGGCGCGTTGGCGCCGGCCACGGGCTGGGCGGTGAAGGCTGGCTGGCCGCCAGCCTGGGGCAGATTCGGGCTCTGAGCCGGAACCTGGACCGCCATCGGTGCCGGCCCCAGTTGCGCTATCTCCGGTCCCGCCCGCAGGACGGCGTACAGGGCGATCGCCACCGCCAGCGCCGCCAGCCCGAGGGCGATGCCGATCCAGGAATTGCGGCCACCATCCCGGGGCGTGAACAGGGGCTGGGTGGCGAGGGTCGGCACCCGGCCGAGTTCCCGGTCCTGCTGGGACTTTCTCAGGGCTTCAAGGATGTAAGACATGGCGCTAGTCTTCCGGCCGCAGCTTGGGCAACCCCGGCATATCGACCAGACTGGTCAGGCGGATCAGGGTGCGGGGTCCCGCCAGGCCATCGACCTCCAGTCCGGACTGGGTCTGGAAGCGACGCACGGCGCTCTCCACCTGGCGGTCAAAACGGCTGGTGCCGTCATCCTTGAAGTCCAGTCCCGGGGCCTGTTCGAGGAGGCGGCGCAACCAGCGCACGGCCTCGCCGGAGGAGCCGGGCCGGATCAGGGTTCCGCCCACCGGCGGCGGCTGCCAGACCAGCAGATAGTCCCCGGTCCACCAGCCATCCAGGGACCCCAGGGGGAAGGTCTCGGTCCCCTGGGTCAGTTCCAGGGTCGCCTGGTGCTCATCCAGGCCCACCAGTGCAACCCAGCCCTCGACGCCCTGCCGGTCGCGCAGGCGCAGCAGGGCCGGCAGGTTGTAGTCCCGCACCCGGCTCCAGCCCCCGCGGTCCAGTTCGCACTCCAGGCCGAAGGAGCTGAGGCGCTCGCAGGGCTCACGCCCCTCCAGCTTGCCCAGCTCCACCTGCCAGCGCCGCAGCAGGAGGCGCAGGGCCCGCTCCTGGTCGGCAAGCAGATCACCGTCCGCCCCCAGTTCAGTGAGCCGTTCATCCGCCAGGGCCTTGGCCAGGGCGACGCGGGTCTGTTCCTCCGCCTGCGCCTTCTCGGCCTCCGCCGCCTGGGCCGCGGCGGCGGTCTCGGCCGTGGGCACGGCGGTGACGGTCTCATCCCCGCCCGGCGCGGACCCGCGCAGGGCGGCGAGGACGGTGGGCAGATCCGGTCGACCGCGGTATTCCCAGAATCCCCAGGCCCCCCCGATGGTCAGGGCCAGCAGGCCCGCTGCCAGGGCAACCCAGCGGCGGCGGGGCGAGGGCCGACGCCAGGAGCGCCCGTCATCGACCTCGGCCACTGCCTTTTCCAGGATGCGCTGGGTGACCATGGGGTGACGGGAGACGCAGGCCCCCAGCAGGGCCCGATCGCAATAGATGTTGATCAGCCGCGGCACCCCCTGGGAAAGGCGATGCAACTGACGCAGGGCCCCGCGGGTGAAGAGGGGCCGCTCCACCCCGGCGACGGCCAGGCGATGCTCGACATAGGCCGCGGTATCGCGGAGGTCGAAGGGCTTGAGGTGATAACGAGCGGTGATGCGCTGGTTGAGCTGGCGCAGGCCGGGATGGAGCAGCATCTCCCGCAGCTCGGGCTGGCCGACCAGAAAGATCTGCAACAGCTTGTGCTTGGGCGTCTCCAGGTTGGTCAGGAGGCGGATCTGCTCCAGCACCCGGGGGGAGAGGTCCTGGGCCTCGTCGATCATGAGCACCGGCCGCCGGCCCTGGGCATGGGCCTTCAGCAAAAAGCGGTTCAGCTTGTCCACCAGCCGCTTGACGGTGCGGTCCCCGTCTTCCAGGGGGATGCGGAACTCGTCGCAAATGGCGCGCAGCAGTTCCGTCGCCGACAGGGCCGGGTGCAGGATCAGGGCCAGATCGACCTGCTCGGGCAGTTGTTCGAGGAAGGCCCGGCACACCGTCGTCTTGCCGGTACCCACCTCACCGGTCAGCAGGACGAAGCCGCCACTCTCACCGGCGCCGTAGACCAGGTGTGCCAGGGCCTCCCGATGCTGTTCGCTCAGGAAGAGATACTGGGGATCGGGGGTGATGGAAAAGCTGGGTTCCTTGAGGCCGAAATAATTGGCGTACACGGTTTGGGGGTCGATCGGGTCGTGGGGCCAACCCAGGGGTGGGCCCAGGGACCGGGGTTGGGCGGGCGGGCGGACAATCGGATGAGACTAGGCACAGACCCGGTCCGCGTCAAGCGCTCGCAGGACGGCAGGGCGGGACGAGCGCCGCCCCGGCCTTCCTGACCCAGGTCAATCAAGCACTCATGGTCGCCGGGAATTGCGGATTCTCCTTCTTGCTTCGCCCTATTCGATCTCATAATGTTCGCCGTGGCCTGGATGGGTGCATAACCCCCAGGCCAGCAGCGCCGCGGCCCCCACTGGGGATGCCACGGCGCGCAACAGAGTAAATAACGATCTCATGGCGCACCGCTGATGGCAGTGACTCATGCCTCTTGCCCTCGGCGGTGACGCTGACTCGACACAATGCCGGATCAGGAGTTTTTGGAGCATGAAACACCCCCTGACGCGATCCCTCCTCATCGCCCTCGCGGCCCTGGCCCCCTTCAGCCTCCAGGCCGACCCCGACCTGGAGCGGGGTAAGGCCCTCAACCGCCAATGCGCCCTCTGCCACGGTTTCCACGGCCAGGGCATCATCGGCGGCAAGTATCCGCGCCTCGCGGGCCTGCCGGAGTATTACCTGCTCAGCATGATGGAGAAATACAAGTCCGGGGAACTGGACTATCAGGCCATGACGGTCGTGGGCGGCCTGCGCAACCTGTCCGCGGAGGATCTCCAGAACCTGGCGGCCTTCCTGTCGGATATCGACCTGGCGGCGGTTTCGCCCCTGGACATCCCCACCCCCGAGGGTGCCGACCTGGAAAATGGCGAGGATCTGTTCCAGGGCGATTGCAAGTCCTGTCATGGCCGCAAGGCCGAGGGCTCCAAGAAGAAGGAATCACCGCCCCTGGCCGGTCAGTATTCCGAATACCTGGCCCGGCAGATCGAGATGTTCAAGAAGAAGGAGCGCATTCACGCCAACGATGAGGAGGATGAGACCTTCGCCGCCTACGAGCCGCAGGAGATCAAGGACATCCTCGCTTACATCACCACGCTGGATAACAAGTAAGCGCACCCCGCCCGCCCCTATCGCCTCTCTGCCTAAAGGAAACCGATCATGAAACTGTTTGCTGCCTTTCTCGCGCTGGCCCTCGCCTGGCTGCCCACGGCCCAGGCCAAGGACCCGGAAGTGGAAATGTTCGACATCAGCCAGACGGTCATCAAGATGGCCCTAGCCGACGGCGTGACCTGGGACGCCGCCTCCGAGGCCATGATGTCCAAGGCCGCTGAGCTCAACATGAAACTGGTGGGCCGGCAGAACGTCGGCAAGGAACTCCAGGCGCGGGGCATCGCCTCGCCCAATCTGGAGATCTTCCAGTTCTGCGACCCCGAGGACGCCATGAAGATGGTGGCCTTCAACACCATCTACGCCGCCTACATGCCCTGCCGCATCGCCCTGGTCGAGGACAGCAACAAGAAGAACTGGCTGCTCATGCTCAACCTCGACATGATCATCAATGCCTTCTCCCTGCCGGCCGAGCTCCAGGCCATCGCCATCGGGGTCAATGGCGAGATGCTCTCCATCCTGACCGCCGGCGCCACGGGCAATTTCTGATTCCAACACCTAGCGTTAACACCCCAGCAGGGCCTTTCATCTTCTGGGGTGTGGATAGCTCTTCATGACAGTAAGCCGCGAGGTTGGGTCACACCCAACCTCCCCCGGCTTCGCCCCCCTGACCCGCGGGGCGGACACTGAAGCGTACCCCGTAAATGTCCCCCATATGCACCCGGGCTTCGTTGGGCCCCCTCCCTGTAGGCCGGTTTTTCCGGGATCGTGTCGGCCTGGTTTCTCAGTTTCCCGCCTCCGCCGATCCCAAGACAGGCTAATGGAACTGGCCGCGCATGGGCAGCGGCAGATACTGACTCAGCCCCCAGCCCAAGGCGCCCAGCCCGACCGCCAGTTGCAAGGGCCGGGAACGGGCATAACCCCCATCGTCAACGAGGAGGAGCACCGCCGCCCCGGCGGCCAGGACCACGCACGTCAGGTGCAGGGCCAGGCGCCCGGCCAGCCCCTCCCAGCGCGCCGCCAGGCGAATGCCCAGCCAGGCCGCCGCCCAGCCCCCCGCCAGGCCGGCGGCGACGTCGACCGGCCAGTGGACGCCCACCGCCACCCGGCTGAGGCCGATGGCCACCGCCAGGATCACCAGGAGCGGGCGCGCCCAGGGCCGGGGAAGAAAACACCAACCAACCCCGGTCATCACGGCCACGGTCATGGCGTGACCGGAGGGGAAGCTGGACTTGCGCAGGGCCGGACCGATGAGGTGAAAGGCCTCCGGGGGCAGGACCGCCGGGGGACGCCAGGCCGCGATCCAGGGCTTGAGGCCATGGGTCAGGACCGTCGCCGCCAGGGCCGCCAGGATCAGTGCCCAGAAGAGGCGCGGGTGGCGCAGGCTGAAAAACAGGGCCAGGGCGATGGCCAGACGGGCATCCCCCAGCACCGTGAGCCATTCCCAGAGCCCGTCGGGCAACAGCATCGCCAAGCGGTTCAGGGGCAGGAAGGCGGCCTGATAGCCCCCGAACAGTAACAGCCCCAGGCCCAATAAAGCGGCGACCAGGGCCCCGATCAGCAGCGAGGGGCACCCCTGGCCCAGGGGAGCCAGGTCCCGGTCCCGCCGCAACCCGGCCGCCAGCCGCCGTCGCAGGGTGGTAGCCCAGGCCCGCACCGGAGTCGCCACTAGAGGGGGCGACCTCACCCTCAGTCGCCGCGGCGTACCCGGCGCCGGCTCGGGGGATAGAGCGGGGGTTCGCCGGGGGGCCGGGTCTTGAAGCGGCGATGGACCCAGAAATACTGGGCGGGCAGGCGCCGCACCTGGGCCTCGATGACCCGGTTCATGGCCGCCGTGTCCGCCGCCGGATCACCGCTGGGAAAGTCCGCCAGGGGCGGGCCGAAGATCAGGTCCAGCCCCCGCCCCCAGGGGCGATAGACGGCGTAGAGCGGCAGGACCAGGGCATCCGCCAGCTTGGCGAACCGGCCCAGGGTCGGCACGGTCGATGCCGGGATGCCGCAGAAGGGGGCGAAGATCCCCCGCTGCCGCCCGGCATCCTGATCGGGGAGGTAGAAGAAGGGCAGGCCCCGGCGCATCTCCCGCACCAGCCCCTTGAGGTCATCCTGGCGCTCCACGGACCGGGCGCCAAAACGTACCCGGCTGGCCCGCATCTGGGCATCGATCACCGGATCGCGGATGCGCTGGTACATGTACATACCGGGGTGGACCAGGGCGGTAAAGGCCGCGCCCCCCAGCTCCAGCCCGACGAAGTGCGGCACCAGGAGGATGAGGTTGCGCCCCTGGGCCCGGGCGCCATCGAAATAGTCCCGCTGGTGGATCCGCACCAGCCGCGCCAGGCGCCGGCGCGAGGCACCCCAGACCAGGCCCTGCGTCAGCGCGGCCACCCCCAGATAGCCGAAGTGACGTGAGATGAGCGCCTCCCGCTCCCGTGGGGGAGTCCCGGGCAGGCAGATGCTCAGGTTGGCGCGGGCCACGGCGCGCCGTTCCCGGGCCAGGCGCCCCGCCAGCCGGCCCAGCCCCATGCCCAGCAGCCAGAGCAGGGGGAAGGGCAACAGGCCGAGCCCGCGAATCAGCCCGACCGCCAGCCAGCTTGGCCAATACCGCGGCGACCAGAGCGGCGGAGAGGAAGCCAAGGGAACAGTCACCGCGTTAGCCGCGAGCCGCCTGGAAAAAATGGGCGGCGCCGAGCAGGGGCGTGGCGGGGTTGAGGATGACCCTGACGGGCATGCGGCGCACCAGGGGCTCCAGGCGCCCCTTGGCGAAGAAGGCCGGAAGAAAATCGGAGCGCCGGAGCAGTTCCAGGTTTTTCGGAACGATGCCCCCCCCCAGATAGACCCCCCCCAGCGCCAGGTGCTTGAGGGCCAGGTTGCCGGCCTCGCGCCCATAGAGGCTGAAGAAGAGGGCCATGGTCTCGACGCAGAACCGGCAGGACCCGGCGACGGCCTGTGCCGCGATGGCCGCCACCGGGTCCTCACCCTCAGCCTCGGGTTGGCCAGCCGGCCGCCGGAGGGGACTGGTATAGCGGCCACCGGCGCGAGCGCCCGGTTGGTCGCGGAGAAAGTCGTGGATATTGAGGATGCCGGGGCCGGATACCAGCCGCTCCCAGCTCACATGGCCATGCCGCCGTCGCAACCAGACCAGCAGGGCCTCCTCCCGGTTGGTGGCGGGGGCGAAGTCCGCGTGCCCCCCCTCCGTGGCGAAGGGATGGTGGCGCTGACCATCCCAGTAGAGCCCCGCCTGGCCGAGGCCGGTCCCCGCGGCGATGATGCAGGCATTGCCGCCGGCCCCCTCCTCCCCGGGGTAGAGGGTTTCGAGGTCCTCCGGTCCCAGGAAGGGGATACCCCAGGCGATGGCCTCCAGATCATTGAGCAGGCCGACGCGCTCCCAGCCGAACTCGCTGGCGAGGTGGCGCCGGTCGATGACCCAGGGCAGATTGGTGATGTCGCTGCGGCCATCCTGAACCGGCCCGGCCACGGCGAAGGCCGCGCCCCGGGGACTGGCCCCCGTCTCCCGCAGATAATGCGCCACCAACTCCGGGAGGGCGTCATAGGCGCCGCTGGGCAGGCGCAGTTCCCGCGCCAGTCGCCACCGGCCCTCCACCTCCGTCGCCAGGGCCAGGACCGTCTTGGTCCCCCCGATATCACCGACCAGTACGCTCACGGCCTCAATCCTCCCCCAGATTGGTTAGCGTGAAAGATACCGCCCTTGGGCAACAGCACCACGACGGTGTCATTCGTCATCAGGGGTGTCATGAGCCCCCTCGTGAAAGTTGGATCCAAACGACGGCAACCTTTAGGCACTCAGCCTCTCAACAGATGGCCGGTCCGGCCATCGCGGATGCTGGAGCACTGGGCGCGGCCACCGCAGGGACCCACCAACAGATAGTCCGCCTGGAGATAGGCCCCTCGATCAGCGGCGGTGGCCCGGGCGCCTTCCCCGGCGGCGCTGGCCCGGGCCCGCCCCCCGCCGACGCCCAGCCGGAGCCGGAGCCGGACCTCCAGGGCGGTCCGCGCCGGGGTGTGGCTGGCCCGATTGGCGCTGGTGGAGACCAGGGCCCGGCCCGCGGCCCGGCAGAGGGCGGCGGCCAGGGGATGGGCGGTGACCCGCACCGCCAGGGTGTCATGCTGGCCTCGCAGCCAGACCGGGGTCTCCGGCCGGGCCGGCAGCAGCCAGGTGTGGGGACCGGGCCAGGTGGCGAGGATGTCCGCCATCCGGGTCGGTTCCAGCCACTGGACGAAGGGGGCGAGTTGGGCCTGGTCGGCGGCGATCAGGATCAACCCCTTGGCCTCCGGGCGGCGCTTCATGGCCAGGATGCGGCGCACCGCGGCGCCGTTCCAGGGGTCGCAGCCCAGGCCGTAGACCGCCTCGGTGGGATAGGCCACCACCCCGCCCCGCCGAATCCAGTCGGCCGCCAGGCGCAGCCGGTGAGCGAGACCCCCATCCACCGCGCTGGGCGGGGCCAGTACCCGATCCGCGCCACCGGTGGGAGACCAGGATGGCGGCGGGGGCCAGGCCAGGGGGGGCGTAAGTCCCGACCCTGGCCTGGCCGGCTGGGCCATCGGCGTGTCGGTGTGAATCATTGGCGTCACGGGCGAACAGGGCGCGACGGGATGTCCCGAGGACCGGGACAGGCTCCGAGCAGCCATCCGCCAGCCCTCGGCGCGGGGGAGGAAAGATGTTTTTTCACGGCTGGTCAGGCAAGACCCCCGTTCCCTTGCCCAGTTTGCCCCCCGGCCCGTGGCAGGTCCTGGTCATCCAGGTGCTCGCTGTGCTTGCACTCCGGCTGGGGACAGACGATCTCGGCGCCCTTGGTCTTGGTGACCTTGAGGGTGAGAATGGGCCAGCCGCAGCGGGGACAGGGCCCGGCCACCGGCTCGTTCCAGGTGGCGTAGTTGCACTTGGGGTAGGTGGAACAGGAGAAGAAGATCTTGCCCTTGCGGGACTTCTTCTTCTGCAGGGTGCCCTTGCCGCACTGGGGACAGGTCACCCCGGTGTCCTCGGGACGCTCCAGGGGCTCGATATGCCGGCACTTGGGATAGCCGGTGCAGCCGATGAACTTGCCGTACTTGCCACGCTTGATCTGCAAGGCGGAGCCGCAGTCGGGACAGGCGCGTCCCTCCACCAGTTCCGGGGCGGCGGGCTCCTTGTCCTTGCCGTCCCCCAGGTCCCGGGTGTAATCGCACTCGGGGTACTTGGTGCAGCCGACGAATCGGCCATGGCGGCCCAGGCGGATCGATAGGGGGGCGCCGCACTGGGGACAGGCCTCGTCCATCGCCTCCTGGGTCACGTCGCTGCGCTTGACGTGTTCCTCGATGTGATCGATGCGCTGCTTGAAGGGCTGCCAGAACTGCTCCAGCAGTGGCACCCACTCCTCCTCCCCCCGGGAGACGGCGTCGAGCTCGTCCTCCAACCGGGCGGTGAAGTCGTAGTCGACGTAGGCGGTGAAGTGCTCGGTGAGGAAGCGGTTGACCACCCGCCCCACGTCCGTGGGCAGGAAGCGCTTCTGGTCGAGGAGCACGTACTCCCGTTCCTGGAGGGTGGAGATGATGCTGGCGTAGGTGGAGGGACGGCCGATGCCAAATTCCTCCAGGGCCTTGACCAGGCTGGCCTCGGTAAAGCGCGGCGGCGGCTCGGTGAAGTGCTGTTCCGGGCGGATGCCCAGCAGGTCCAGCCGCTCGCCCTCGACCAGGGGCGGCAATTGGCGCTCCTCGTCGTCGTCCGCCTCCCGGGCGTCGTCGCGCCCCTCCAGGTAGACGCGCATGAAGCCGGGGGAGGCGACGTGAGAGCCGGTGGCGCGGAAGAGGTTGCCCGGCCCGGCCCCCAGATCGACGGCCACCTGGTCGATGAGGGCATGCTCCATCTGGCAGGCCAGGGTACGCTTCCAGATCAGCTCGTAGAGGCGCGCCTGCTCCTTGGTGAGATGGGCGGCGACCTCCGCCGGCAAGCGGCGAATGGAGGTGGGACGGATGGCCTCGTGGGCCTCCTGGGCGTTCTTGGCCTTGGTCTTGTAGCGGCGTGCCTGGTCCGGCAGGTGATCGGCGCCATAGCGCTCGGCCACGTAGCCGCGAATCTCCTCCAGGGCCTCGTTGGCCAGGTTGACCGAGTCGGTGCGCATGTAGGTGATCAGGCCCACTGCCCCGCCGCCGATGTCCACCCCCTCGTAAAGCTGCTGGGCGACGCGCATGGTGCGCTGGGCGGTGAAGCCGAGCTTGCGCGCCGCCTCCTGCTGGAGGGTGGAGGTGATGAAGGGCGGCGCCGGGTTGCGCTTGCGCTGCTTGCGTTCGATGCGCTCGACGCTGAGCTGGCCCCCGGCGGCCTGGATCAGGCCCTGTTCCACCGCCCGCGCCCGGGCCTCGTCGCCGATGGTGAACTGCTCGACCTTGTCGCCCTGGTACTGGATAAGCCGGGCCTCGAAGGCCTTGCCCTCCTTGGCGGTATCGGCCAGGATGGTCCAGTACTCCCGGGTCTGGAAGGCCTCGATCTCCTGCTCGCGCTCGACGATCAGGCGCAGGGCCGGGCTCTGCACCCGGCCCGCCGAGAGGCCCCGGCGCACCTTTTTCCATAGCAGGGGGGAGAGGTTGAAGCCCACCAGGTAGTCCAGGGCGCGGCGCGCCTGCTGGGCGTTGACCAGGTCGGTGGACAGCTCCCGCGGGTGGGCCACCGCCTCCTGGACCGCGCGTTTGGTGATCTCGTTGAACACCACCCGGTAGACCGGCCGCTGGCCGAGCTGGCGGCGGCCCTTGAGCAACTCATAAAGGTGCCAGGAGATGGCCTCGCCCTCCCGGTCCGGGTCCGTCGCCAGGTAAAGGCTGGCGGCGTCCTTGAGCTTGCGGGCGATGGCCTGAACATGCTTCTCGTTGCGCTCGATGACCTGGTACTGCATGGCGAAACCCGCCGCCGGGTCCACCGCCCCCTCCTTGGGCACCAGGTCGCGGACATGGCCGTAAGAGGCCAGGACCTCGAAGTCCGGACCCAAATATTTCTTGATGGTTTTGGCCTTGGCGGGGGATTCGACGACGACCAGATTCATGGGTAAACAAGCATCCAAGCGGGTTGGGGATTCAGGGGAGACGCATCCGGACCAAGGGGCGGCCAGGGGCGCGGGGGGTGACATATTCCAGGTTCCCTAGCAAAAACGATTGCCCGGCATGACGTCAAGAGGGGGAGCGGAAAAGGCGGCAATAACGTCCGCCGGGAGCGGCGGCGACCCGACCCTGGAGTTCCAGCATCAGCAGCATGGAAGAGACCTGGTTGGCCGGCAGGCCGGTGCGCTGGATGAGCAGGTCCACCGCGACCGGGTCCGGCCCCAGGGCCGCCAGCAAGCGCCGGTAGTCCGCGTCCTCGCCCATCACGGCATCCTCATCCAGCGGGGCATCCGCCGCGCCCCGGCCAGCCCGGGCAACCGCAGCGTTGGCGGGGCCCCCCGTCGCCGCGGCGAGGGGTAAGGGCAAGGGCGTTTGCGGGCCCAGGAAGGGCGCCAGCACCGGGGCCAGCTCCTCCAGGACATCCTGGGCCGTCTCCACCAGCTTGGCCCCCTGCTTGATCAGGGCGTGACAACCCCGGGCCAGGGGGTTGTGAATGGAACCGGGGATGGCGAAGACCTCCCGGCCCAGTTCCGCCGCCAGCCGGGCGGTGATGAGGGAGCCACTCTGGGGGGCCGCCTCCACCACCAGGGTCCCCAGGCTCAGGGCGGCGATGAGCCGGTTGCGGCGGGGAAAGTGCTCGGACTTGGGACCGGTGCCCGGGGGAAATTCGGTCACCAGGGCCCCGTGGGCGGCGATCCGCCGGGCCAGGTCCCGATGGGCGGCGGGATAGACCCGGTCCGGGCCGGTACCCATCACCGCCAGGGTGTGACCCGCCTCCAGGGCCCCCAGATGGGCGGCGGCGTCGATGCCCACCGCCAGGCCGCTGGTGATGGTCAGACCGCAGGCCGCCAGATGACGGGCGAATTCCAGGGTCGTCTCCCGCGCCCCAGGGGTCGGGTTGCGGCTGCCGACGATGGCGAGTTGGGGATCGGCCAGGACCCGGGGATCACCCCGGACATAGAGCACCAGCGGGGCATCCACCAGTTCCCCCAGGCGGGCCGGGTAGCGGGGGTCCGGGCGGGCCAGCAGATGGGCATCCTCGGCCCGGGCCCAGTCCAGGGCGGCGGCGACCAGGTCGGGCCGGGGGTCGCGCAGGCGCTCGATCACCGCCGGCCGGGCCCCGGCGGCGGCCAGCCTGGCGCTGTCCGCCGCCAACAAGGCCTCGGGGGTGCCGAACCGTTCCAGCAGGCGGTTGAGGGAGCGGGGCCCCAGGCCGGGGATGGTGGCCAGGGTCAGCCAGGGGCGCAGGGCCGCCTCGTCCAGGGGGCGGGCCCTGGGTCGCGTGTCCCGTGACGTCTCCGGTGCGGTATCGGGGGCGGTATGGGGTGACGTATCCCGTGTCAGGCCCGCCGCCGCGCCACCGGTGCCATGGGGGCTACCCCCCTCTTCCGGGTGCTTCGCCACCGGTCAGCCGCCCCCGGCGGGTGCCAGGACCGGGTCCTGGACATGCATGGGACGGACCGCCTCCAGCACCAGGGCGAAACTCAGGCGTGGATAGGCGCGAAACACCATCAGGGAACCCGCCCGTTCCAGGGGCAGCATGAAGTCCTCCCCCAGGGGGCTGGCGCCCCGGTGCAGGGGCAGGGGCGTGCCGGGATCGGGCTCGTCGCGAATCCAGCGGTCGGTGCGGAAATCCCCGTACCAGAACTCCTCGGACCAGAAGCGCTGGTTGCGCAAGTCCCAGTCCGCCGCCTCGCCCCGCACCCGGTCGTGGACGATCTCACCGCCATTGAAAATGTCGAAGCGATGTCCGGGCTCGACCCCTTGTTCGCTGCCCAGGTCGATGACGACCACCTGCAGGCTGCCGATCTGGGAGACGCCGTCGAGCACGGCGACGATCTGGCCCTGGCGCCCGGCGGGCCCCGGCCGAGGGGTGAAATTCAACAAGGGCTCGTCGCCGCGGGTCACCACCAGCCGGTCGCCGGTGGCGATCTCCTGGCTCATGCGCTCGACCCGCAGGACCGCCGGGTCCCCGGGTCGCTCCAGGCTGACCTCCGCCACCTGCCGGGCCTGATAACCCAGGATGTCGCCGGTAGCCGGATCACGATAGGGCCCGCCGGGACGCACCAGGCGATAGGGCACGCGCTCCCCGCCATCCAGACCGCGCACATAGACCCGGTCGCCGGTCCCCCCCATGACCCGCCGCTCGGGGAGGGCGACCACATAGGGGGCCCGCTCGATCTCGTCCCGGTCGAGGATGTAGGCATACTCCAGGAACGGCCGGATGGCGCTCAGGGGAATGCGCGCCTCCGGGGCCTCCAGCGGCGTGACCCGTGCCTTGGGGGTCAACTTGAGGGTGGGCAGCGGCCTGGCCGCCGCCGAGCCGCCCGACGATCCGCCAGTGGTGCCGGCGACGCGCGGCGCGCCGCCCTCCCCCGCCCCCAGCGCGGAAATGTGGCCGGGCTGCCCCTGGGCCAGGGCCAGGTTTGTCGCCGCGACCAGGAGCAGTCCCCAGGCCAGGGGCCCGTGAAGGCCAAAACAAGGAATTGCGTTCAGGAAGCCCAGGGAAAGGACGCGGCGCGCCCCCGCGCCTTGGGCCGGGCCCGAAAGGGCGCCCGCCGCGGAAGTGGCCGGGGGAATATCTCCGCCACGGACCCCAGTAACCGTATCGATCCCGGCTTCGGCTCCGACACCGTCTCCGATAACCGCGCCGGCTGGATTACCAGCAACGGCGGGGGCCACGGCCGCGGCAACGGGCGGGCAATCGGCCTCGAAAGCCGCCGGGGCCAGCCCCATCATCGCCCTGGACGCGCGCCAGCGTATCGACGTTCCTAACACAACGATTTGGCCTTGTTTTTGCGGGACCCTGACGGTCAGTGTAGTATGCCGCCGCATACTAGCGGGCAAGCGCCCGCCTGGCCAGTGGGCGCATCGCGTCGAGGTTCCGGACGGGGGGCAGCGGTCGGCTTCCGCCCCGTCGCGTGGTTGCTCCCCAGGGTCCACCTCCGGGATCGGCGATGTCACCCCACGCGCCCGCCGCAGGCCAAAAGCCTTTTTCGGACTGAAACATGAGTCAACTTGAGATCCTCACCTTCCCCAATCCGCGCCTGCGCACGATCGCCAAACCCGTGCCCCAGGTGGACGACCAGATTCGGCGCCACATCGACGACATGTTCGAGACCATGTACGCCGCCCCGGGCATCGGCCTGGCGGCGATCCAGGTGGGCATCCCCCTGCGCCTGGTGGTCATCGACGTCTCCGAGGGCCATGACCAGCCCCTGTGCCTCATCAACCCCGAGATCCTCGGCCAGGAGGGCGAGGAGGAGATGGACGAGGGGTGTCTGTCGGTGCCCGGCTTCTACGAGACCGTGCGCCGCGCCGAGCGGGTGCGGGTGCGGGCCCTGGACCGGGACGGCCAGCCCTTCGAACTCGCGGCCGATGGGCTGCTGGCGGTCTGCATCCAGCATGAGATCGATCATCTCGATGGCAAACTCTTCGTCGATTACCTCTCCTCCCTCAAGCGTCAGCGCATCCGCAGGAAGCTGGAGAAGGAGGAAAAACAACGCCCGCCGGAAAAGACGGAACACCGGCGGGCGGTGATCTGACCACCCCCGACCCGAGCCTCGCCACGCCACCCATGTCACCGCTACGCATCATCTTCGCCGGCACCCCGGACTTCTCGGTGCCCAGCCTAGAGGCCCTGCTGGCGGCCGGCCAGGAGGTCGTCGCCGTCTACACCCAGCCGGACCGGCCGGCGGGACGCGGCCGCAAGCTCACCCCCAGCCCGGTCAAGGCGGCCGCCCTGGCCCAGGGCCTGCCGGTCTTCCAGCCCCCGACCCTCAGGGACGAAGGGGCGGTCGCCGACCTGCGCGCCCTAGCCGCCGACCTGATGGTGGTGGTTGCCTACGGCCTGCTGCTGCCCCAGGCGGTGCTGGACGCCCCGCGCCTGGGCTGCGTCAACGTCCACGCCTCGCTCCTGCCGCGCTGGCGGGGGGCCGCGCCCATCCAGCGCGCCCTCCTCGCCGGGGACGGCGAGAGCGGCGTCACCATCATGCGCATGGCGGCGGGGCTTGACACCGGTCCCCTCTACCTGCTCCGCCCCTTGGCCATCGCCCCACGGGAGACGGGCGGCAGCCTGAGCGACCAACTCGCGCGGCTTGGGGCCCAGGTCCTGGTAGAGGCCCTGCCGGGCATCGCCGACGGCAGCCTGAGCCCGGTGCCCCAGGACGACGACCTGGCGAACTACGCCCACAAACTCTCCAAGGCCGAGGCCGAGGTCGATTGGTCCCGCCCGGCGGTGGAGATCGACCGGCTGATTCGCGCCTTCGACCCCTGGCCCGTGGCCCAGACCAGCCTCGAGGGGGTCAGTCTGCGTCTCTGGGGCAGTGAACTGACCGACCTCATCCCGCCCCCGGCCGCCCTCCCCGGCCAGGTTCTGGCCGCCGGCAAGGGTGGCATCGAGGTGTCGACCGGCGCCGGCGTCCTGCGTCTGACCCGCCTCCAACCCCCCGGCAAGCGTCCCATGTCCGCCGCCGAATTTCTCAACGCCCGTCACCTGGATGGCGCCCGCCTTGGCTAAACACCCCGCGAACCCCTGGCCGGACCGCCCCCCGGGGGCCGGTAACCCGTCGCAGGCCAAGCCTGGCGCGGCCCCCGCCAGCGGTGCCCCTGCCCAGGGTGCCCGGGCTAGCGGTACTCAGGCCAGCGGTAGTCGGGTTCGCGGTAACCCTGTCACAGGTGCCCGGGACCCGCGCGGCACCCCCATTGCCGGTGTCCAGGCCCGCGGTGGCCCCGTCGGCGTTACTCCCAGCAGCGCTACCCAGGCGAGCCATGCCCCCGCCGCCGGGGCCCAGGCCCGAGCCGCCGCGGCGCGCCTGGTCGGCGCCGTTCTCCGGGAGGGACGTTCCCTCACCGAGGCCCTGGAGCGGCTCTCCGGACTGGAGCAGGAGCGGGACCGTCCCCTGGTCCAGGAGCTGAGCTACGGCACCCTGCGCCTGCTGCCTCGCCTCCAGGCATTGGCCAGGCAGTTGCTGAACAAGCCCTTGCGCCCCGAGGAGGCCGCCCTCGAAGCCCTGATCCTGATCGGCCTCTACCAGCTCCTCGCCACCCGCATTCCCCCCCATGCCGCCGTCGCCTCCACCGTGGCCGCGACCCGGGTCCTGGGCAAGGACTGGGCGGTGGGGCTGGTCAACGCCCTGTTGCGTCGCTTCCAGCGCGAACGCGCCGCCCTCCTGGCGGTGGCGGAGCGGGACGAGGAGGCCCGCTGGCTCTTCCCCCGCTGGTTGCTGGAGCGGCTGCGCCAGGACTGGCCCGAGGATTGGGAGGAGATCGTTGCCGCCAGCAATGCCCAGGCCCCCCAGTGGCTGCGGGTCAACCGTCTGGCCCTGGACCGCGACGGCTACCGCGCCCGGCTTTCCCCCGTTGCCACCCCGCAACCACCTGGAAGCGATAGCCCCGCCCCGTCCCCCATCCCGGACGCCCCGGCCTACGCCCCCGCCGCCCTGCGCCTGGACCCGCCCCTGCCCATGGCGCGTCTCCCCGGTTATGCCGAGGGGCTGGTGTCGATCCAGGACCTCCACGCCCAGCTCGCGGCGCCCCTGCTGGAAGTCCAGCCCGGCGAGCGGGTGCTGGACGCCTGCGCCGCCCCGGGGGGTAAGACGGCGCACCTGCTGGAACTGGCGGCGGGCCGCCTCGACCTTACCGCCCTCGACCTCGACCCCGCGCGCCTGGCCCAGGTGACCGCCAACCTGCGGCGCCTTGGCCTCCAGGCCCGGGTCCTGGCGGGGGACGCCGCCGGGCCTTTGGCTGACTGGGTCCCGGTCGCCAAGGCTGACATGGCCGAAGCCGATGCCTCCGTGGCTGGTTCTCCCCGGACTGACTTGGCTGGGACTGGCGTCGCGTTTGGTGGCCAGGCTGGCGATTCGTCCCTGGACGGGTCCGGGCCTCCACCCTTCTTCGACCGCATCCTCCTTGACGCGCCTTGCTCCGCGACGGGGGTCATCCGCCGCCACCCGGACATCAAGTGGCTGCGCCGACCCACGGACATCGAGGCCCTCGCCGCCCGGCAGGCCCGGCTGCTGGAGGCCCTCTGGCCCCTCCTGGTCCCGGGCGGCACCCTGCTCTACGTCACCTGCTCCCTGCTGGCGACCGAAAACGAGCAGGTGATCCGCGCCTTCCTCTCCCGCCACCAGGATGCCGTCGAGGCCCCCATCGTTGCGGACTGGGGGTGCCCCCGCGCCAGCGGCCGCCAGGTCCTGCCCACCCTGGCCGGTGGTGACGGTTTTTACTTCGCCCGCTTGCGCAAGGAGGCCCAGTGAAACCCGCCCACGCTCAAGCCCAGGGCTGGGGCTGGGGCTTGGTCCCGTTCCCCGTCCAGGGCCTGCTCCTCATTCTGCTCCTGCTGCTGCCCGGTCTGGCGGCGGCCCGTCCTGCCTTCCCGATCGAGAAGGTCACGGTCCGCGCCCAGGACGACCAGTGGCTGATGGACGTTCGCTTCGCCCCGGAACTGAGCCCCCGGGCCCTGGAGGCCCTGGACAACGGCGTCCCCCTGACCATCGAGGTCTATTACCAGGTTCGCCGGGTGGATGACTGGATCTGGGACGCCAGCCTGGTGGACCGTCGCCTGCGTTACGAGATCCGCTACCAGCCCCTGGCGGAACGCTTCTCGGTGGGGCCGGTCCCGGGCGCCGGCCAGCGCTACGTCACCCGGGACGCCGCCCTGGCCGCCCTGGGGGACCTGCGGAATCTGCCCCTCCTCGGCCAGGGAGAACTGGCGGCGGGGGCCCGCTATGAGATCGATCTCAAGATCTCCCTCGACATCGAGGAACTGCCCCTGCCCCTGCGCCCCCTCGCCTACCTGTTGCCCTCCTGGAAGCTGTCCTCCGGCTGGACCACATGGCCGTTGCAACCCTGACCCGCTGGCGCCAGCCGGGCCTGCTCCCGGTCATCCTGCTCCTGGCCGTCCTGCTCATCGCCCTCGACCTGATGAGCGGGGCGGTGCAGAACTCCGAGTCGCTGAGCCGGGCCTTCGTACCCCTCCTGGCGCTGGTGCTGATCGGCCTCCTGGCCCTGATGGGCACGGTGGTGGCCAATCTGCTGCGGCTGATCCGGGACTACCGCCACCAAGTCGCCGGCTCCCGGCTCACCGGCCGCCTGGTGCTGCTCTTCGGCCTGGTGTCCCTGCTACCGGTGGCCGTGGTCTATTATTACTCGCTGGGCTTCCTGCTGCGCGGCATCGACTCCTGGTTCGACGTCGAGATCGACCGCGCCATGGAGGATGCCCTGACCCTCAACCAGGCCTCCCTGGACCTCAATCAGCGCGTCCTCATCCGCTACACCGAACAACTCCTGGCCGGAATCGAGGACAGTTCCGCCACCGCCCTCGCCCTGCGGCTGGGGCAGTTGCGCCAGCAGGCCGGCGCCCTGGAGATCGCCGTCTTCGGCGGCAATGGTCAGGTGCGCGGCAACTCCAGCGAGGACCCGACCCAACTGGTGCCCAATCTGCCGGACCGGGAGCTGTTGCGCCGCGCCAGCGCCGGCAGCAATCAGGTGGAACTGGAGGCCGGCGCCAACCAGGAACTGGTGGTGCGGGTGCTGGTGGCGGACCCGGTGGGCCGCAACCTGGTGATGCAAGCCATCTTCCCCACCTCGGAGCACATCAGCGGCCTGGCCGCCAACCTGGAAAAGGCCTACAACCGCTACAAGGAACTGAGCTACCTGCGTCAGTCCCTGAAGTGGAGCTTCTCCCTCAGCCTGTCCCTGGTGCTGCTGTTCGGCCTGCTCACCGCCCTGATCGCCGCCTTCCATCTCGCCCGGCGGCTGGTGGCGCCGGTGGCCGCCATCGCCCGTGGCACCCGCGCCGTGGCCGAGGGGGATTACGAACTGCGTCTGCCCCTCCCCCGTCAGGAGGATGAGCTGAGCTTCCTGGTCGCCTCCTTCAATTCCATGACCCGGCGCCTGGCCCGCGCCCGGGACGCGGCGGCCCGCTCCCAGCAGGCGGTGGAGGCCGAGCGCCTCTACCTGGAGACGGTGCTGGGGCGGCTGTCCTCCGGGGTCATCGTCCTCGACGGTGACCACCGCCTGCGCACCGTCAATCCCGCCGCCCGCCAGATTCTGGCCCTGAACGAGCCGGACCTGTGCCATGAGGGTCTGGATGCCCTGATCGGCCACCATCCCAACCTCCTTGCCTGGGTGGATGCGGTGCGCAGCCACCTGGAGGGGCATGCCGAATGGCGCCAGGAGGTCAGCCTGTTCGGCGCCGAGGGCCGTCAGGTGCTCCTCTGTCGTGGCAGCCCCCTGATCCAGCCCAATGACGCCGAACAAGGCCACGTCGTCGTCTTCGACGACATCACCCGCCTCATCACCGCCCAGCGCGACGCCGCCTGGGGCGAGGTGGCCCGGCGCCTGGCCCACGAGATCAAGAACCCCCTGACCCCCATCCAGCTCTCCGCCGAGCGCCTGCGCCACAAGCTGCTGGCCAAGCTGCCCGAGGGCGAGGCCCGGGTGGTGGACCGCGCCACCCATACCATCGTCCAGCAGGTCGAGGCGATGAAGGCCATGGTCAACGACTTCTCCAACTACGCCCGCTCGCCGAAGATGGAGCCGGAGCCGGTGCGCCTCGACCGGCTGGTGGCCGAAGTCATGGAGCTCTACAAGGCCGTGCCCGCCGTGGCGACCGACCTGCAAACCGGCGAGGCCCTGATCAAGGGCGACCCCCTACGCCTGCGCCAGGTCCTGCACAACCTGGTGAAGAACGCCCTGGAGGCGGTGGAGGACAGGCCCGAGCCCCGGGTCCGCGTCGCCACCCGGCGGCTGGCGGACCCGGAGCGGCCCCTGCTGGAACTGGCGGTGGAGGACAACGGCGGCGGCATCGCCCCGGAGCTCCTCGACAACCTCTTCGAGCCCTACGTCACCACCAAGACCAAGGGCACGGGACTGGGGCTCGCCATCGTCAAGAAGATCATCGAGGAACACGGCGGCATCGTCTGGGCGGAGAATCTCGATACGGGTGCCCGCCTCTCGGCCCGCCTGCCCCTGTGGCGGGAAGAGGGACATGAGGCACCCCGACCCGCCGCGACCCCCCGCAACGGCGCCATGCCGGCGGATTCCGCCCGGACCGCGCCCCTGGACGACCCGGGCCCGACCGTCCCCAGGGCCCGCCCCGCCCCACCCCTAGCCGCACCCACGGCCCTTGCCCCCGCCGGGACGACCGGTGACCCGCCTGTCACCGTTCAGACCCCCTCTCCCCAGCCCTCCCCCGCTAGGGGGGAGGGAGTAAGGGCATCGGCGGCTGACGCCGCCGAAGACCTCCGGGGGCGCGAGGGATCTCAACGAATCCACCCGCCTGAGCGAGAACGAGCATGAGCGCAGCCTACATCCTGGTGGTCGACGACGAGCCCGATATCCGCGCCCTGGTGCAGGAGATCCTGGAGGACGAGGGTTTTACCGTCGCCACCGCCGAAAACGGTACCGCCGCCCGCCGCGCCCTGCGCGAACGCCGGCCGGACCTCATCCTGCTGGACATCTGGATGCCCGACCTGGATGGCATCAGCCTGCTCAAGGAGTGGGCCGAGGACGATGGCCTGCCCTGCCCGGTGATCATGATGTCCGGTCATGGCACCGTGGAGACGGCGGTGGAGGCCACCCGCCTGGGGGCCTATGACTTCCTGGAAAAGCCCCTGTCCATGGCCAAGCTGCTGCTGACCACGGAGCGCGCCCTGGAGGCGGACAAGCTGGCGCGGGAGAACATCGGCCTCAAGCGGCGCACCGCCCTGGTCCACGAGCCCATCGGCCGCGGCCCGGCCATGCAGCGCCTGCGGGAGCAGGTCAAGCGCATCGCTCAGCACGATACCTGGGTGCTGATCACCGGCGAGGCTGGCAGCGGCCGCGAGACCTTCGCCCGCTTTCTCCACGCCCAGAGCGCCCGCCGGGAACGGCCCTTCATCGACCTGGGCGTCTCGGGCATCGCCCGGGTCAACGCCGCCCGGGAGCTGTTCGGCAGCGAGCAGGACGGCCACGTCCACTACGGCGGTCTGGAGCAGGCCGCCGGTGGCACCCTGCTCCTCGACGAGGTGGGCGACATGGACCTCAGCGTCCAGGCCCAGCTCCTCGGCGCCCTGGACACCGGCTCCTTCCTGCGCGTCGGCGGCACCGAACCGGTGACCATCGACGTGCGCCTCATCGCCGCCACCCAGCACAACCTGGAGGAGGAGGTGCGGGCCGGGCGCTTCCGCGAGGACCTCTTCTACCACCTCAATGTGGTGCCCCTCCATGTCCCGGCCCTGCGCGACCACAACGAGGACATCCCGGAGCTGCTGAACTACTACGTCGACTACTTCGCCACCCACGAGAAGCTGCCCTACCGGCGTTTCAGCGTCGGCGCCCAGAACTACATGCGCAACTACCCCTGGCCGGGCAACGTGCGCGAGCTTAAGAACCTGGTGCAGCGGGTGCTGATCCTGGGCGCCGGCGACGAGGTCTCCCAGGACGAGGTGGAGGCCACCCTGGGGGCCGCCAGCACCACCCCGGCTCCCAATCTGGAGGGCCTCATGTCCTTCGACCAGCCCCTGCGCGAGGCCCGGGAGCAGTTCGAGAAGACCTACCTGGAGTACCAGTTGGAAAAGCACGGCGGCAACGTCAGCAAGATGGCCAAGGAGGCGGGCATGGAGCGCACCCACCTCTACCGCAAGCTCCGCTCCCTGGGGATCGAGATCAAGGAACGGCGCTGACATGAAGATCATCATCCTCGGCGCCGGCCAGGTGGGCCGGTCAGTGGCCGCCAATCTCGCCGGCGAAGCCAACGACATCACGGTGGTGGACCAGAATCCCGCCCTGCTGCGCGAGCTCCAGGACCGCTTCGACCTGCGCACCATCCACGGTCACGGCGCCCACCCCGACGTCCTGCAGCGGGCCGGGGCGGAGGATGCCCACATCATCCTGGCGGTCACCAACAGCGACGAGACCAACATGATCGCCTGTCAGGTGGCCTATACCCTGTTCCACACCCCAACGCGGATCGCCCGGGTGCGGTCGCCAGGCTTTCTCGAACACCCGGAGCTATTCGCCCCCGGGGCCCTGCCGATCAACGTCTGCATCAGCCCGGAACAGCTCGTCACCCAGTATATCTTGCGCCTGCTGCAGCACCCCGGCAGCCTCCAGGTCCTGGACTTCGCCGGTGGCCGGGTGCGGCTGGTGGCGGTGCGGGCCTACGAGGGAGGCCCCCTGGTCGGCCAGGCCCTGCGCACCCTCTACGACCACATGCCGGACGTGGAGGCCCGGGTCGCGGCCATCTACCGTCAGGAGGGGGCCATCGAGCCAACCGGCGACACGGTCATCGAGGCCAACGACGAGGTTTTCTTCATCGCCGCGCCCAGTCACATCTCCGCCGTCATGAGCGAGCTGCAACGACTGGAGAAGCCCTACAAGCGCCTGATTTTCGCTGGCGGCGGCAATATCGGCACCCGCCTGGCCCGGGCCACGGAGAATGACTTCCGGGTCAAGCTCATCGAGCGCGACCTCAACCGCAGCAAGCAGATCGCCGAGACCCTGGAGCGGACCATCGTCCTCCACGGCGACGCCGCGGACGAGAACCTGCTGCGGGAGGAGAACATCGAGGACACCGACGTCTTCTGCGCCGTGACCAACGACGACGAGGACAACATCCTCTCCGCCATGCTCGCCAAGCGCCTGGGGGCGCGCAAGGTCATGGCCCTCATCAACCGCCCGGCCTACGTGGAGCTGATGCAGAGCGGCGGCATCGACGTCGTCATCTCCCCCCAGCAGGCGACCATCGGCAGCCTGCTGAAGCACGTGCGCCGGGGCGACGTGGTGGCGGTCCACTCCCTGCGGCGCGGCGTGGCCGAGGCCATCGAGGCCATCGCCCATGGCGACGCCCGCCTGAGCAAGGTGATCGGCCGCCCCATCGAAAAGATCAAGCTGCCCCCCGGCACCACCATCGGCGCCATCGTCCGTGGCGAGGAGGTCCTGATGGCCCACCACGACACGGTCATCCAGGCCGAGGACCACGTGATCCTCTTCCTCCAGGACAAACGCTGGGTGGCGGAGGTGGAGAAGCTCTTCCAGGTCCCGGTGACCTTCCTGTGAGGGCCCGCGCCCGCTCTTGCCGGGGCCCGGCGGTCCCGGTTGGCTACCGGGTGCCCCGCCGCGGGCGGAGGTCCCGGCCATGAAACTCACCGCGGTCCAAAAGGTGCTGGGGCTGTTGCTGATGCTCTTCAGCCTGACCATGCTGCCCCCGGTGGGGGTTTCCTATCACTACGCGGATGGCACGGCGGAGGCCTTCCTCACCGCCCTGGTCCTGCTCCTGGGCCTGGGCACCCTCATCTGGCTGCCGGTGGCGAAAAGGCGCGACGAGCTCAAGCTGCGGGATGGCTTCCTGGTGGTGGCCCTGTTCTGGAGCGTGCTGGGCCTGGCCGGCGCCCTGCCCTTCATCCTCGCCGCAGAGCCCCACTTGTCCATCACCGACGCCGCCTTCGAGTCCATCTCCGGCCTGACCACCACCGGGGCGACGGTCATCGTCGGTCTGGACGCGCTGCCCCCCGCCATCCTCTACTACCGCCAGCAACTGCAATGGCTGGGGGGCATGGGCATCATCGTCCTGGCGGTGGCCATCCTGCCCATGCTCGGCATCGGCGGCATGCAGCTCTACCGGGCCGAGACCCCCGGGCCCGTCAAGGACAACAAGCTGACCCCGCGCATCACCGAGACCGCCAAGGCCCTGTGGTATATCTACCTCGGGCTGACCATCGCCTGCGCCCTGGCCTTTTGGCTGGCGGGCATGACCCCCTTCGACGCCATCGGGCATTCCTTCGCCACCGTGGCCATCGGTGGCTTCTCCACCCACGACGCCAGCATCGGCTATTTCAACAGCGATCCCATCGAGCTGATCGCCGTGGTCTTCATGCTCATCTCCGGAGTCAATTTCGCCCTGCACTTCCTGGCCTGGAACCGGCGCAGCCTGGCGGGCTATTGGCATGACAGCGAATTCCGCTTTTACCTGGCCTTGATGACCACTACCACCGCCCTGGTCTGTCTCGGGCTCTACCTCACCGGCACCTATGCCGACGGGAACGAGGCGTTCCTCCAGGGCCTGTTCCACACCGTCTCCATCGCCACTACCACCGGGTTCAGCACCTCCTCCTTCTACGAATGGCCGATCTTCCTCGGCATCCTGCTGATCTTCAGCAGCTTCGTCGGTGGCTGCGCGGGCAGCACCGGGGGCGGCATCAAGGTGATCAGGTTTCTGCTGCTTATCAAGCAGGGCCTGCGGGAGATCGACCGGCTGATCCACCCCAACGCCCAGATCCCGGTGCGGGTCGGCGGGCGCACGGTCAACCACCGGGTGGTGGACGCCGTCTGGGGCTTTTTCTCCCTCTACGTCGCCTGCTTTACCCTCATGTACCTGGCCCTGGCCGCCACCGGCCTGGACCTCACCACGGCCTTCACCGCCGTCGCCGCCGCCATCAACAACCTGGGACCGGGACTGGGCGAGGTCGGGGCCAGTTTTGCCACCATCAGCCCGACCGCCAAGTGGATCCTCTGCTTCGCCATGCTCCTGGGGCGCCTGGAGGTCTTCACCCTGCTGGTGCTGCTGACCCCCGCATTCTGGCGGCCTTAGTTACCCATCAGGTCGCCTACCCCTGCTGGCGGATGTAGGCCAGGGCCCGGTCGAGGCGGCGCAGGGTCGCCTCCTTGCCGACCAGGGTCAGGGTGATGTCGATCCCCGGCGAGGCGGCGCGGCCGACCACGGCGACGCGCAGGGGCTGGGCGACCTTGCCCAGGTTCAGGTCCAGTTCCTCCGCCACCCGGTGGACCACGTGCTCCAGGGTGCCCGGGTCCCAGTCCTCCAGGGCCAGCATGTCCAGTTCCGCCCGCAGGCTGGCCAGGGGTTCCTCCGCCGCCGGGCGCAGGTGCTTCTTGGCCGCGGCCTCGTCGTAGTCGTCGAAGTCGCGATAAACAAAGGCGCTGATGCGCGCCAGTTCCGTCAGGGTCTTGGCCCGGGCGGCCTGGGCCTTGACCACCGCCACCAGGTCGGCGCCCTCGGCGGGATCGATCCCCAGGTCGCCGAGGTGGGGGCGCAGCAGGTGGGCGATGCGCTTGGGGTCGGCGTGCTGGATGTAGTGCTGATTGAGCCAGTCGAGCTTGTCGGTGTCGAAGGCCGCCGCCGCCTTGTTGACCTGGCCGATGTCGAACAGGGCGACCATCTCGTCGAGGGAGAAGATCTCCTGGTCGCCATGGGACCAGCCCAGGCGCACCAGGTAATTGAGCAGGGCCTCAGGCAGGTAGCCCTGATCGCGATAGGCCACCACGCTCACCGCCCCGTGGCGCTTGGACAGGCGCGCCCCGTCCTCCCCCAGGATCATGGGCACATGGGCGTAGCGCGGCACCTCCCGGCCCAGGGCGCGCAGGATGTTGATCTGGCGCGGGGTGTTGTTGATGTGGTCGTCGCCGCGGATGACGTGGGTGATGCCCATGTCGGCGTCGTCCACCACCACCGACAGGTTGTAGGTTGGGGCGCCGTCGGTGCGGCGGATGATGAGGTCATCCAGTTCCGCGTTGTCGAAGGTCATGCGCCCGCGGATCAGGTCATCAACCACCACCAGGCCGGCGTCCGGGTTGCGGAAGCGGATGACGTGGGGCTGGGTGGGATCGACCTCGCGGCTGCGGCAGCGGCCGTCGTAGCGCGGCTTGAGCTTGGCCGCCATCTGCTCCTCGCGCAGGGCGTCCAGGCGCTCCTTGGGGCAATCGCAGCGATAGGCCAGGCCCTTGGCGAGCAGTTCGTCGATGACCGCGTTGTACCGGTCGAAGCGCTGGGTCTGGTAGAAGGGCCCCTCGTCGTAGTCCAGCCCCAGCCAGGCCATGCCCTCCAGGATGGCGTTGACCGACTCCGCCGTCGACCGCTCCAGGTCCGTGTCCTCGATGCGCAGCACGAAGCGCCCCCCGTGGCGGCGGGCGAAGAGGTAGGAGAACAGGGCGGTACGGGCGCCACCGACGTGTAGATAACCAGTGGGGGACGGAGCGAAACGGGTACGGACGGTCATGGCAATCCACGGATAGGGCGGGAAAGGCTGGCATTCTAGCAAAAGCCCGGGCGCCGGCCGCCAATCGAAAGCAGGCGGCGCGGGGGTAGCGACCCAAGGCCTGCGCCAGCAAGCGCGGGCGCGCGACGGGGGGCGTGACGGAAAGGGAGGTTGGGCATGTTCGCCGCTCAGGGCCCGGCGAAGGGGCCCTCCCGGCCAAGGGTGGCGCGCCCCCGCGAATGACAAAGGGACAGGGGCAGATACGCTCCATGGCGTATGGTCTTTGGTGCGGGTTAAGGATTACACTTCCTCAGCCCGGCCCCATAAGGCGGGCAGACACCCCAGGGACGAGCGTAACGATTCGAAACAAAAACAATAGACATAACCATGCCCATGCCTACTCTCCAGAGGACCTGCATCGAGGTCGGGAGATGACCAAGGCCACGCCCGGCGCCGCCTGGCCCAAGGCACCACCCGCTGGCGCTAGCCTCCCCACCGCGCCGGACTACCACTGGCTGAGCGGGAGTTTTCGCGACCCCGCCCTGGAGCGCCGCTTCCTGGATGCCTGCGAGGGCCACTTCGTCCGCCGCGACCGCTACGTGGCGGCCATCATCTGCGGCCTGGAATGTCTGCTCATCGGCCTGGATATCCACCTGCTGGCCGACTACCCCGAGGTCCTCTTCTGGCGCCTGGCCAGCCGCGGCACCTTCATCCTCTCCCTCCTCATCATCATTACTTTCATATTCAATCACCTGCCCATCAGCCGGGCTTCCCAGTACTTTTTCTTGTTCTGCATGCTGTCCAGCAACAACGTCATGGCCAGCTACCACCACCCCGCGCTGCAGGGGATGGCGACCCCCGGTTTCCTGCTGGCGATCTACATCTTCACCATCACCGCCTACTACACCTTCCTCTCCCCCTGGCGCCTCACCCTGCTGGTGAACGCCCTGCTGTTCGGCCTGCAATTCGTCCTGTTGCAACTCTGGTTCGACACCAGCGACACCCTGTTCCTCTACACGCCCTTTCTGATTTTCGGGCTGATCAGTTTCTCCCACTACACCGCCGTAAGCCAGGCCCGGCAGTACCGTCAGGTCTGGCTGGCCGCCGAGGAGGCCAGGCTGCGCCAGCACCGGGCGGAGGAGGCCCAGGGCTTTCGCGCCCGCCTGCTGGAACTGATCGGCCACGACCTGCGTCAGCCCCTGAGCGCCCTGGGCTATTACCAGACCGCCCTGCGCTACCAGGCCGAGGCCCTGGAGCCGCGCATCGCCAGCCAACTGGTCCACCTCAGCGGCCAGATCGACCAGATCAATCTACAACTCAGCGAGATGCTGACCAAGGCCCTGGAACTGGCCCAACTGGATTACGACGCCATGCTGGCGCGTTGCCTGCCCCAGAGCGTCGCCCCCCTGGCCAAGGACCTACGAAATCAATTCGTCCCCCTGGCGACGCGGGAAGGCATCCGGCTGCGGCTCTACGGCGAGGACCAGCACCTGATGCACGACCGGGCCCTGATGGCGGTGGTGCTGCGCAATCTGCTGAGCAACGCCCTACGCTATCACGCCCGGGCGGGCCCGCGGCCCCGCATCATTCTCGCCTTCCGCCGCGACGGCCAGCGCATCGAGGTCATCGACAATGGCGGCGGCATGCCCACCCACTTTGCCGCCGCGTTGGACGCCACCCAGATGCGTCGCCAGACGGACCCCGGCAGCCGGCGCGGCCTCGGCCTGAGCATCGCCCGCCAGTTCGCCGCGCGCCAGGGCTGGCAACTGGAACTGCAAAATTGCCCGCCCTCCGGGGTCCGAGCCCTGCTGCGCTACAGCCAGGCGCTGCCACCCCCCCCTATCCCCAAAGCATCTCACTGACTTCACGCCGCCCATCAGCGACCAACCGGAGCGAGGTAAGCCCCCATGCCCAGCACCGCCGCCGCGCCCGTTCAGTCCCTCACCCTGCTCCTGGCGGACGATCATCCCCTGGTCCTGGACAGCCTGCGCAGCCTGTTCGAGTACGTGCCCTGGATCGGCGCCATCAAGCTGGCCCGGGATGGGCTGGAACTGTGCGAACTGGCGCAGGCCTGCGCCCCCGATGCCACCATTGTCGACCTCTCCATGCCACGCCTGGATGGCCTGAGCAGCATCCGCCGCCTGCGTCATCGCGATCCCCACCTGGCCATCGTCGCCATCACCGGCGCCACCCACTGGTTTCCCGCCGCGGAGGTGATCGCGGCCGGGGCCGACGAGTACCTCGATAAGAACCAACCCGGGGAGGCGGTGGTGGCCGCCCTGCGGCGGGCCCTGGCCCACCACGGTCACCGGATCGGGGCCCTGCCGGTCACGCCAGCCCCGCCCCCGGCCCAGACGGAGGTGGCCCTGACCGAGCGCGAACGGGAAGTGCTCAAACTGCTGGCGGAAGGCTATGACGTGGAGGCCTCCGCCAACCTGCTCGCCATCAGCCCGGCGACGGTGCGCAAGCACCGCGAACACCTGCACGCCAAGCTTAAAACCAGCAATACCGCCCACCTGACCCTGATCGCGGTGCGCCGGGGGATCGTGGTGGGGTGAGGCCAAACGGCCCTAGCCAGGCTTCCCGTCTCGGTATCGCCACGCTGACCTGCGGATGCACTTCGTGCGATGGTTCTCATGATCTTCCTGTCATCTCAATCTGTCCAAGCCGAAAAATACGCGCCTCAGCTAATGGACATGGACTGGGTGGCATTCATACTTACATACAAGATCTGACGCGATGCGAAGAAGGCATCTCCAACGCATCCTACCGCCCCAGGCACCATAGCTTGGTCCCATCTTCCGCCAGTGCCATGGCGGAAACTTTGACGGCCTCATGACCTGAGCACTTGGATATCGATTGGCAATGGGTCTGGATATCATGTGGATCATTTGGCAGCGGGTGTTCGCCGATAGGGGCAATCTGATCAGCCTGGCCTTGGTGGCATTGCTATCTGCCGTCTCTCTGGGTCTGGCCTATCAGGCACTAAGGGACTACCACGCCAGTAATCAAATCATCAGCGACCTGCTGGCCCGCGCGGCCGAAATCCGCTATTACGACGATGTCTTGACCACGTCCGTCCGCCTGGGGGCGCTAACGGGCGATGCGACTTGGGAAAGGCGCTACGAATCAGCGATTCCCCGGCTCGACCAGGCCCTGCAACAGGCCATTGAGTTGCATCCCCCTGGCCAGGTCTACCTTGATGAGATCAATACCGCCAACCAGCGTCTGATCCACTTCGAACGCCAGGCCTTTGTCCTGGCATCCTCAGGTCGGCTGGAGGAGGCGGCGGACTTGCTGTTCGGAGAGGTGTATGAGCAAGAGAAAGCCAATTATGCGGACGGTTTGGGGCGCTTCACCAATGCCCTGGAGAACAGCCAGCAATCTCTGGAACGGCGCTTACAGGGGGCATTCGCCTTGACCCTTACATTCAAGGTTCTGCTGGTACTGGTCATTCTGTCAATCCTCCTGCACCGGTTCTATCGCTGGGAAGGGAGGTTACAACTTGAGCACACCCTCGGTGAGATCGCCCGGCGCCTGGTGGCCACCGACAGCAAGCGCACCGATGAGGACATTCGCTGGGTTCTGGGCCAGGTAGCCGCCCTGGGGGAAGCGGATCACGCCGCCTTGATCCTCTACAAAACCGGCAAGTCAGTGGGCATCGGCCGCATCTGGTCGCCCTCGCCACATACCGGCGCATGGCCCTGGGTCTCGGCGCATTGGCTGGGGGAGGAACGGCCGGACGACATTCTGGATTTACCGGTCATCCATCATCACCCGGGGGTGGAAGCCCGTGTCAAAGACGCGCTCAAGGGCGCCGGGATCGGTGCTCTGCTTGCCGTCAATCTGCTCATCGCCGGCGGAGCCCGTCTCCAGTTGGTCCTGGGCTCCCGATCGAGGCTGGCCTGGCGACGGGCGGAAGCGCCACTGCTCCTATCCCTGTTGGAGATCCTCAGTCGTGCCATCGCCAGCCAGGCCAACGAAGAACAGTTGTTCAAGCAGGCCATGACCGATCCCCTCACCGGTCTGTTCAACCGGCGCTATTTCATGGAAACACTTGAACAGGAATTAAAGCATGTGCGACGGTTCAATAAACACACCGCACTCCTGGTCGTGGACATCGACCACTTCAAGGCCGTCAATGACACCTATGGGCATGACGCCGGAGATGCCGTCCTGCAACACTTTGCCCGCCTGGCAAAAACATCACTTCGAGAGATCGACCTTATCGGCCGTCTGGGTGGCGAGGAATTCGGGATCATCCTGCCGGCCACCGACCAGGTCATGGCCATGGGGGCTGCCGAGAGACTACGTCGGACCATCGCCGAAAGCGAAACCCTTAACCGACAGGCACGGATCAATGTCACGATCAGTACTGGTCTGACCATGCTTTTCGCCGCTGACCACTCCATCAATGAACCCATGCACCGCGCCGACATGGCCTTGTATGCCGCCAAAAGCCAAGGCCGTAACCTCACCAGGCAACTATTGCCCTTACCGATCACGTCCGGTTGATCGTTCATTGGTAAGGCCTGCCCTCTGGAATTGCCAGGAACACCGCTCACCTGATCCTGGTGGTGGGTTCTTGGATAAGGCGTTACCAATCCTTCGACTGGAAAGGCGGGCCTTTAAGCATGACCCGTTGCCCCCCCGCGCTGGCCAATGATGAAAAACCCCTGACGCCTGGCCTGGGTCGCCAGCGCATCAGGGGTCACCATCACCGCCACCCATGCTGACTTCAGGGGGGAGATTCAGAAGGTCTTGGAAACCTCAATCCCGATCAGGTGCGCGGACATCTCGTAATCGCCATTGAGCGCCGCGGTGCCGTTGACGCCGCTGGTCTTGGTGTAGGGTACCGTGCTGGCATAATCGCGATCGACGCCCATGACATAGAGGTAGGAGGCCTCCACCGCGAAGCCGTCACCCAGGTCCTGGGCCACGCCAATGCCAAAGAGGTGACGATCGGTATCGGGCACCCGGGCGCTGAAATAGTCATCGTCCTGCGCCGATTGGTCATAGGAGTAACCAAAACGCAATTGGGTCGCGGGCTGGACCTGCCAGGTGAGGCCAAGCCGGTAGGCACTGGCGTTATGCCAGTCATTGGTATCGGCGAAGATCAGGGCGCCGTTCTGCTTGCCGTAGATCTCCAGTTGCTGGAAGCGACTCCAGCCCGTGTAGCTCCAGTCAAATTCGGCCGCCAGGCTGGGGGAGATTTCATAGCGCAGGCCCAGTTGCAGTCGCCAGGGCAGGTCCAGATCGAGCGAGGCGGCCTGGCTGGGTTGTAGGAGCTTTAACGCGACCATGGTGGGATTGAGGGCGGTGTAATCCCCTTCGAGGTCGATGGTCGCGGCGGAGTGAAAGCTGGCCCCCAGGGTCCAGGCGTTGCGGCGATACAGGGCGCTCAGGTTGAAGCCAAAGCCGGTGCCATCGCCGCTCAACTCCGCCAGGTTGGAGTCCAGTTGAGCGGTCTTGGCCCAGTAGATATCCATCCCCGCGGACAGGCTCAGGTCAGGGGTGACGCGGTAGGCCAGGGTGGGCACGAAATTGAGAATTTCGAGTTTACTGGCCGTCGGATGACTGGCCGTCGGCAGGGTGACGGGGCCAAGATTTATCTGCTGGCTCAACAGGGGGAAGGTGCCATAAGTCCAGCGGGTCTCCAGGCCGTAGGGGACATGGAGCCCCAGACCCAGGCGCCATTGGTCGGCGAGCTTGATCGCCGCCTGAAAGGACGGCAGGAAGGTCCAGTCCGCGCCCTGACTGTCGTGCTTGCCGCTGGCGGTGGTGACCGCGAAACTGGGCCCGATCAGGAAGCCGCCCAGGGCGACGCTGGAAGTATCATGGAAGCCCATCGCGGCCGGATTGTAGGGGATGGCGCCCAGTTCCTCCGGGTTGGCTACCAGGGCGTTGGTGGTCGCGATGCCGGCGGCGGAGGCATCGGGGAGGGCAAAACCGGAGGCGTGGGCGCCGCTGGTGGTTGCCAGAGTGCCCAGGCCCAGGGTGCCAAGGGTTAGCGTAAACGTCACGGCAACGTTTTTCATTGTCGGAGTCATGGCGCGCGCCCTCCTGGCCGCTAGCGAGATCGGCACGGCAACTTCTTTGATTTTCAGGGGAGTGGCACACTCCCCCATGGCGGCTAACGCCGCAGCGACCGCGCGCGTGATCTTTAGTGACATAGAGCCCCCCTCATCAGATGTTCATGGAGTAATGATCGACATTCGCCCGGCCTTTTTTTCCACGGCGAGGCCGTTATTGACGCCCCAGCAAAGCCCAACCCCCCGCGGCCCCCGCGAGCCTCATCGCGCCTTGCAGGGGGCAGGCGGCGCTGCTCACCACAGCGACCTCGCTCGCCTGGGTGTCACCACTCGCCCAGGCACGGAACGGACCGCGATTATATTCCCAAGATCGTCAAGGCGATGAGGCAGAGTAATCCGCACCGGTTCCTCGGCGGATTATTGAAGGCTGGCTTGAACCCGTGGGTTACCAGATGGAGCATGGAGTAGCCCCCGCGGTGAATTCACCCCATAATCACCGCATGAACAGCGGCGATTGCACCTACCTCTGGCAACGCGCGGACTGGCCGAACTGGCGCTTTGACCTGGTGTCGCTGGCCGATCCCTTGGCGGAAGTCAGCCGGGCGCTGGGGTTGCTGATGGGCCGGTTGGCCGATGTCGGGATGGTTTGGCGCGATCAGGCCACCCTGGCGGCGCTGACGGATGACGTGGTCAGGACCAGCGAGATCGAGGGCGAGCATCTCAATGTCGCCTCGGTGCGCTCGTCGCTCGCGCGACGTCTGGGCGTGGAGATCGGGGGTCTTGCCCCCCTGGACCGCCAGGCCGAGGGCGTGGTGGAGATGGTGCTCGATGCGACCGGCAACTGTCAGGCCCCCCTCACGCGGGAGCGGTTAATGAGTTGGCACGCGGCCCTCTTTCCCACCGGCTACTCGGGCCTCAGCCGGATCAGGGTCGGAGACTGGCGTGACAATGCCCTAGGTCCGATGCAGATAGTGTCCGGACCGATCGGCAGGCGGCGGGTGCATTTCGAAGCACCACCCGCAACCTGCCTGGACGATGAGATGGCGTGTTTTCTGGCCTGGGTGAATGCCCCCGCCCGGGAACCGGCCCTCCTGCGGGCGGGGCTGGGCCATTTGTGGTTCATCACCATCCACCCTTTTGACGACGGCAACGGCCGTCTCGCCCGGGCGATCGCCGACCTGCTGCTGGCGCGCGCCGATGGCAGCCCCCAGCGCTTTTACAGCCTGTCGGCGCAAATTCTGCGGGAGCGCAAGGACTACTATGACCTGCTGGAGCAAACCCAGAAGGGCTCCCTGGAGGTCACCCCCTGGCTGGCGTGGTTCCTAGGGGCCTTGCGGCGCGCCCTTGACCAGGCGCAGGATCGGGTTGATGCCGTGGTGACCAAGGCACGCTGCTGGCAACGGTGGGCACCCTTGCCGATGAATGACCGTCAGGTGAAGTTGCTCAATCGCTTGCTCGACGGCTTTGATGGCAATCTCACCACCGGCCGGTGGGCCAGGATCGCCAAGTGCTCACCGGATACGGCGCTGCGCGATATCGGCGACCTGGTGGCCCACGGGGTGCTGCGTAAATCCGAGGCGGGGGGACGCAGTACCCGTTATGAACTGGCCGTCACCTCCCTTGCCGGCGAAGAAACGGGCCTGGACCGTTCCAGGGACCCTTGACTCAACGTAACCGTTCAGCCCCTCTCCCCTACCCTCCCCCGCGAGGGGGAAGGAGTAAAAGAACCAGCGGCTTGGGCTACCGAAGCCCTCTTGGGTCGCGAGGGGTCTGAACGAAGACCCACTAATCCTTGACTACCCATTCCTGGATCACAACCGAAGGCCATGGCCAAGGCCGTACGGGGTGGGAACCCGAGCGGCCGGCGACCGGCACCCGGGCTCCCGATGGCCGAAGTCTAACTCAAGGGCTTAGACCGTCAGCGGCCTAAACCGCGTTCTTCAGCATCAATTCCTTGATGTGGCCGATGGCCTTGGTGGGATTGAGGCCCTTGGGGCAGACCTCGACGCAGTTCATGATGCTGTGGCAGCGGAAGAGCTTGTAGGGCCCTTCCAGGAAGTCCAGGCGCTCGTCCTTGGCCTGGTCGCGGCTGTCGGCGAGGAAACGCCAGGCGGAGAGCAGGGCCTGGGGCCCGAGGAACTTCTCCGGATTCCACCAGAAGGAGGGGCAGAAGGTGGAGCAACAGCCGCACATGATGCACTCGTAGAGGCCGTCCAGCTTGTCGCGCTCCGCCGGGGACTGGAGGATCTCCTGCTCCGGGGTGGGTTCCTTGCGCTTCAGCCAGGGCTCGATGGCTTTGTACTGCTCATAGAACTGGGTCATGTCCACGACCAGGTCGCGGATGACCGGGCGGCCAGGGAAGGGGCGCACCTCGATCGGCTCCTTGAGGTCGGCGATGGGGGTGACGCAGGCCAACATGTTAGTGCCGTTGACGTTGACGCCATCGGAACCGCAGACGCCCTCGCCGCAAGAGTGGCGGAAGGCGAAGGTCTCGTCCTGGGCCTTGATGGCCTTGAGGGCGTCCCGCAGCATCATGCCGCGGAAGGTCTCGATGTCGTAGTCCTGCATGCGGGGCTTCTGGCCCGACTCGGGATCGTAGCGATAGACACGGAATTTCATGGTTGTCGTCCCTCGGCCTGGCTCAGTAGACGCGCTCTTTGGGCGGGAAGCTCTCGACGGTCAGCGGCTTGGTGCGCACCGGCTTATAGTCGAGACGATCACCCTCCAGGAAGTAGAGGGTATGCTTCAGCCAGTTGACGTCGTCGCGCTTGGGGTAGTCGGGACGGGAATGGGCGCCGCGGCTCTCCTGGCGATAGAGGGCGGAGGCGGCCAGGGCCATGCCGACGTCGAGCAGGTTCTCCAACTCCAGGGCCTCGATGCGGGCGGTATTGAAGACCTTGGAGTGGTCGGTGAGGCGCACGTCGGGCATCTCGGCGCGGATCTCCTTCATCTTCTCCAGACCCTCGGCCATGATCTCCTCGGTGCGGAAGACGCCGGCGTGATCCTCCATGCAGCGGGTCAGCTTTTCGCGGGTCTCGTGGACGCTGGGGCCCTTGCCGTGCTGATCCCAGCGCTTGAGGCGCCCCATCGCGTAATCCAGGCTGGAGGGGTCGATGTCGCGGTGGAAGGGGTTGTCCTTGACGTAGTCGATGATGTTCTTGCCCGCCAGGCGGCCGAACACCAGGATGTCGAGCAGGGAGTTGCCCCCGAGGCGGTTGGCGCCGTGGACCGAGGCGCAGGCGCACTCACCGGCGGCATAGAGCCCGGGCATGGCCTCCTCGCCGCTGCCCGCGGGCATGACGACGCGGCCAAAGCGGTCGGTGGGGATGCCACCCATCACATAGTGGGCTGTGGGGAAGACCGGGATGGGCTCCACCACCGGGTCGACGCCGGCGAAGATCTTGGCGCTCTCGCGGATGCCCGGCAGGCGCTTGGCGATGACGCTCTCGCCCAGGTGGTCCAGCTTGAGCAGGACGTGGTCACCCTTGGGCCCGGCGCCCCGCCCTTCCTTGACCTCGGTGACGATGGAGCGGGCAACGACGTCGCGGCTGGCGAGGTCCTTGGCCTTGGGGGCATAGCGCTCCATGAAGCGCTCGCCACGGCCGTTGAGCAGATAACCGCCCTCGCCGCGCACGCCCTCGGTGATGAGCATGCCCTTGCCGGCGATGCCGGTGGGGTGGAATTGGTAGAACTCCATGTCCATCAGGGGCACGCCGGCGCGCAGGGCCATGGCCATACCGTCGCCGGTGTTGATGTGGGCGTTGGAGGTGGTGCGGAACACCTGACCGCAACCGCCGGTGGCCAGCAGGGTGCACTTGGCCTCGATGAGCAGGGGCTCGCCGGTCTCGATCTCCAGGACCAGGGCGCCGCAGACCACGCCCTCGGCGTCCTTGACCAGGTCGATGGCGAAGAACTCGTCGAAGAAGTGGGTCTTGGCGCGCAGGTTCTGCTGGTAGAGGGTGTGGAGGATGGCGTGACCGGTGCGGTCCGCCGCGGCGCAGGTGCGGGCGGCCTGATCGCCGCCGAAGTTCTGGCTCTGGCCGCCGAAGGGCCGCTGGTAGATCTTGCCGTTGTCCAGGCGGGAGAAGGGCACGCCGTTGTGCTCCAGCTCGTAGACGGTGGGGATGGCCTCGCGGCACATGAACTCAATGGCGTCCTGGTCGCCCAGGTAGTCCGAGCCCTTGACGGTGTCGAACATGTGCCAGTGCCAGTTGTCCGGCAGGACGTTGGCCAGGGCGGCGTTGACGCCACCCTGGGCGGCGACGGTGTGGGAGCGGGTCGGGAAGACCTTGGAGACCACGGCCACGCGCAGCTCGGCGTTGGCCAACTGGATCGCCGCGTTCAGTCCGGCGCCGCCGGCGCCGATGATGAGGGCGTCAAAATTTCTTCTATTCAGTGACATGGTGTTCTCGAAAGCAGTTCTCGCCGAGGCCGGTTGCCGATGCACCCGGGTCGGATGAGGGCCAGTTCCTGGTCAGGTTCAGGGAGCGGAGGGATAGCCGAAGGCCCGATACCTCAGCCGAGGATGGTCAGGACCCAGAGACCGGTGCCGATGAGCCAGAGGGCCAACAGGGTCAGGGCCGCGACGCGCAGGCCCAGGGGATGCACGTAGTCGATGATGGCATCGCGCACGCCGACCCAGGAGTGGAGCAACAGGGCGCCGACGAAGATCAGCAGGCCGATGCGCACCAGGGGCTGGCTCAACCATTCCACCCAGGCCACGAAATCGGCGGGGGGGGCGAAGGAGAGGGTCAACAGGAGATAAACGAAGAACAACAGCAGGAGGACGGCGGTGACGCGCTGGTAGACCCAGGCTCGAAATCCCGAGGCTTGGCGACTCATGACAGTGCTCCCAGGAGGATGAGGGCGAGAACGGGCGCGGCGACGAGGACGGCCCAGGCCGTCTGCCGGTAGACCGGCTTCTCGATACCGATGTCGATATCCAGCATCAGGTAGCGGATACCCGCCAGGAAGTGATGCATCAGCGCCCAGAGGAACAGGAACAGAAAGGCCTTGAACAGCCATCCTGCGACGAGTTGCGCCGCCGCCTCGAAGCCCGCCGGTCCGGCGACCGACAGGGCCAGCAGATAGACGAAGTACGGCAGGGTGGCGACCATGGCGACGCCACTGATACGGTGACCGATGGACATGACCCCCGCTACCGGGAGCCGGATGACCAGCAGGTTTAAAAAGAAAGGTCTTTTTTGGGTGGTAATCATCATCACTTTCCGGTTTTCAACGCAATCCCGGGGCAAAAAACACCCCTACGGGGCCTGCTGAGGGCTAACACCACTCCGCCCCACCACAACCTCGCGATTCGATAGGCCTTGTAACAATCGCACATTTGATGCGGCGCAGCAATCCCGATTTAATTATCGGATGGGCGGATTGACCCATTTTATCGGCAATCCCTCTCCGTTGCCCTGCCCGTTGCCCCTGCCCGTTGGCGGGGCGGACACCTCAGGCATCCGCCGCCCCCTGACGCGCCGGCAAGTGCCGTCCCGCGAGCCAGACCAGCAGGAGCACGGGCAGGCCCATCAGGGTGGTCAGGACGAAGAAACGGGGATAGCCGATGGCCTCGACCATGGTGCCCGAGTAGCCCCCCAGGACCTTGGGCAGCAGGGTCATGAGGGAACTGAAGATGGCGTACTGAACCGCGGTGAAGGCGACGCTGGTCAGGCTGGAGAGAAAGGCGACGAAGGCGGCGCTCGCCAGCCCCGCCGCCAGGTTGTCCGCGCCCACCGCCAGGTAGAGGATGGCCGCGTCGTTACCCGCCCAGGCCAGCCAGACGAAGACCAGATTGGTCGCCGCCGACAGGACGGCACCCAGCATGAGGATGCGCATGACCCCGTAACGGGCCGCCATGAGCCCCCCCAGCAGGCCCCCGGCAATGCTCACGACCACGCCAAAGGTCTTGACCGCGGTGGCGATCTGGGTCTTGGTGAAATCCAGATCCTGATAGAAGACATTGGCGATGACCCCCAGCACCACGTCGGAGATCCGGTAGAGGCCGATCAGGGCCAGGAGCAGCAGGGCGGTGCGAACCCCGTAGCGGGCGAAGAAGTCCAGCACCGGGGCCACCCAGAGCTCCCGGGCCATGTCCGGGTCCACCAGCTTGAGCCGGACCAGCAGCCAGCCAGTGAGGCCCGCGGCCAGGATCGCCAGCAGAAAGTGCAGGGCCTCGAAGACAAAGCCGAGTAGCGGCCCCTCCCCCGCTAGCGCCCGCCCGGCGGCGAAGGCGTCGCCACTAAGGAAAAAGGCCCCGACGAAGGCACCGACCCCGCCGGCGAAGACAAGCAGCAGCCGGAAATAGTCCCAGCCCCCGTGGCGGCGACTCGCCGCCCGCCGGCCCGCAGGTTCCCGGATCAGCAGGGTGGTGAGGATCCCCACCCCCAGGGTCCCGGCCATGGCGACGTAGGTCCAGCGCCAGGCCTCGTAGACATAGTGCTCCGCCGTCGTACCCAGGGCGGCGGCCAGGAACAGGGCCCCGGCCCCGGAGACCACCATCCCCACCCGATAACCGGCGATATAGGTAGCCGACATCAGCGCCTGGAGGCTGGTCTCCGCCGCCTCGATGCGATAGGCATCGATGACGATGTCCTGGGTCGCCGCCGAAAACCCCAGCAGCACCGCCGCCAGGGCCATGTACGTCAGGCTGGCGCCGCCCTGGGCCGGGTCGATGGCCGCCATAAGCAGAATGGCCGTGAGGATGGCCAGTTGCGCCACCAGCAACCAGGCCCGGCGCCGCCCCAGCCAGCGGGTCAGGAAGGGCCAGGGGACATGATCGACCAGGGGCGCCCAGACGAACTTGAAAGAATACCCCAGAGCCGCCCAACTGAAGAAGGTCACCGCCCCCCGGTCCACCCCGGCCTCGCGCAGCCACAGCGACAGGGAGGAAAAGATCAGCAGCAGGGGAATCCCGGCCGAGAAGCCCAGGAAAAACATGGCGATGACCCGCGAGTCCAGGAAGGCTCGCAGGGCGGCTCCCCAGGAGGCATCGGCGGTGACCGCGGAATCCGTACTCGACATGGGCGATCGTCCCCGGCAGGTAAAAGGCAGGAAGCCAGGCAGACCTCAGCCGGAAACCGCAGACTGCCCGGAAAAAGTTTACCATTCGCCCATCCTCCGCCCCAGGCAGAACCCCTAGCCATGATCGATCCCCACCTGTTTGACGAAACCGATCCCAGCAAATGGCGCCTGGCCATCCGGGTGATGGCCATGCCCGCCGACACCAATGCCGCGGGCGACATCTTTGGCGGTTGGCTCATGTCCCAGGCGGACATTGCCGGGGCGACGGTCGCGGTCCAGGCCGCGGCCGGGCGGGTCGTCACCGTCGCCGTCAACGAATTCCGTTTCGTCTCGCCGGTCGCGGTGGGCGACCTGGTGGAGATCTACGCCCGGGTCCAGCGCTGGGGCACCACCTCGGTCCGGGTGGAGATCGCCGCCTGGGCCCGGCGGGAAATCAGTCCCGACAGCCACCATCACGTGGCCAACGCCAACATCACCTATGTCGCGGTGACCGCCGACGGCCGGCCCCGCCCCATCGCCGGTCGCCCCGAGGCTAACTGAGACCAGAGTCCGCCAGCCGGTTCGCGACCGGCCGCGACTCATCCACGCTCGACAACCGCGGACAGACCACAGCAAAATCACTCGTCGCGGAAGAATGCTAAACACCACCATCCGCGCCCGCGCCTCCTGACCACCACCCGCCACGCGCGGCGACCTCAGGCAGCGCATCCTCAACAACCAGCACAGGGGGAACGGCATGTTCGAAGCCATCAAGCTTGGCCGCAAGGTCGACAAGGAGTCCTTCAACGCTCAGCAGGAGGAGCTGCGCACCGAATTGCTCCTGGTCCAGCGCGAGCTGCGCCAGACCGACATCCCCGTCATCATCCTCATCGCCGGGGTCGAGGGGGCCGGCAAGGGCGAGGTGGTGAACCGTCTCCACGAATGGCTCGACGCCCGCGGCCTCCAGTCCTTCGCCTACTGGGACGAGACCGACGAGGAGCGTCAGCGCCCCCGCTACTGGCGCTTCTGGCGCTCCCTGCCGCCCCGGGGTGAGATGGCGATCCTCTTCGGCGGCTGGTACCTGGCGCCCCTGGAGCATCGGGTCCACAATTTGTGCAATGACGCCGAGCTGGATGGAGAACTCAATCGCATCGTCGACTACGAGCGCATGCTCATCCAGGACGGCGCCCTGATCGTCAAGTTCTGGTTTCATCTCTCCGAGGCCGAACAGGACTCCCGGCTCAAGGAACTGAAGCGCGACGACCATAGCCAGTGGAAAATGCTGCCCCAAAAGGGCAAACAAAAGGAGCATTACGCCCATTTCGAATACGTAGCCGAGCGCATGATTCGCCACACGGATCGCGGCAGTTCACCCTGGTATCTGATCGAGGCCGGTGACCGTCGCTACCGCGACCTGACCATGGGCAAGACCCTGCTTCATGCCATCAAGCAGCGCCTAAGCGAACCGCCCCCCATCGAACCGCCCCATACCGCCGGCCAACTGGAGCTTCCAGCCAACCCCGAAGCCCAGGTGACAGTGCTGGATCATCTCGATCTAGAGCAGAAGCTGGCCCTGGACATCTACCGCTCCGAACTGATCAAACTGCAGCAGGAATTGAACGGCCTCTGCTGGGAGGCCTACAAACGCCGTCGTTCCCTGGTCATCGTCTTCGAGGGTGCCGACGCTGGCGGTAAGGGCGGGGCTATCCGCCGCTTCACCAACGCCATCGACGCCCGCCTCTACCGGGCCATCCCCATCGCCGCCCCCACCGACGAAGAAAAGGCTCATCACTACCTGTGGCGCTTCTGGCGGCACATCCCCCGCGCCGGCTACATCACCATCTTCGACCGCTCCTGGTATGGCCGGGTGCTGGTGGAGCGCATCGAAGGCTTCGCCACCGACGCCGAATGGCGCCGGGCTTACGATGAAATCAACCAGTTCGAGGAACAACTGGTTGAGAGTGGGGTGATCCTGTGCAAGTTCTGGCTCCAGGTCAGCGACGAGGAGCAGTTGCGGCGCTTCAAGGACCGGGAGGCCGTGCCCTACAAGCAGTACAAGATCACCGCGGAGGACTGGCGCAACCGCGACAAGGCCCCCCAATACCGCATCGCCGTCAACGACATGGTGGTCTATACCAGCACCGAGTCCGCCTCCTGGACCCTGATCGAGGCCGACGACAAGCCCTTCGCCCGCATCAAGGTCCTCACCACCCTGCGCGACGCGATTCGCAGTGCCCTCCAGGACGGCTCCTTTGCCGACCCCGGTGGTTATCTTCCCTGCGGCAAAAGGCCCGGCAATGGCCAGCAAGCCAGCGGCAAGGAAGCTAATGGCAAACCGGCCACCGGCAGGCAAGCGCTGGGCAAGGGCGCGAAGGGTCCATCAAGCATCGACTCTTCCGCGCCAGCCCCGAACGGCAACGGCGGTGAGAAGGCCGCCAAGGAAAAGCCCGAGAAGAAACGATCCCGTGGCAAGGCCTAAGAAAGCGTCCCTTTCCCGCTCCTGGTTGGCGTGACAACCTCCAAGCGTCGCGGGGCCGCCCTCAACCCGGGCTTACGGCGGGCCCCGTCATGGTAAGGCAATCCGCGCACTGACCGATGACATCGAGGTATCTCCATGGATAACGCGAGCCTGGCGGCGGCGGACGGCCGCTGCCTGCGGGCGGTGGCCAACGCCCTGATCGTGGATCGTGGCCTGATCGCCTTTCTGCGGGACCTGGCCCCCCAGTGGGGTTCCAGTACCGGCAAGACCCGCTCCTATAGTGGCCTGGTCAGGGGACCGGACGATGCCAGCCACTGCATCCTGCGGGTGGACTCCCGCACGGCCATCCTGCTCAACGAGGCCCTCTACCGTCACCAGGGTCCGGCCCCCAGCGCCCGACAAATGGCCGAGGCCCTGCGCCATCCGGAGATCTCCGCGGATGGTCAGGAATGCCGCATCACCGCCCCGGGCCTCCCGCCGCTGCTGATCGCCATCGCCCAGTATGCCGACGCCGATGGGCTGCCGGTGGCGCCGGACTCACCCGACTTTCACCATCGGGTGGTCTCGATCATGCCGGGTTGATGGGAGCAGGAGCCGACCGGGGGTGTGCCTACCTTCAGCCCCGGCCGAAACGCTCGGCCACGTAACGGTCCACCCGCTGGATGAAGTCCGCCGTGATGCCCTCGCCCTTGAGGGTCGCCACCTTTTCGCCGTCGACGTAGACCGGGGCGGCGGGCCGCTCGCCATTGCCGGGTAGGCTGATGCCGATGTCCGCGTTCTTGCTCTCCCCGGGACCATTGACCACGCAGCCCATCACCGCCACCCGCAGGGTCTCCACCCCCGGATAGCGCTGGCGCCACTCCGGCAGGCGCTCCCGCAGGTGATTCTGGACATCCAGGGCCAACTGCTGGAAGGCGGTGCTGGTGGTCCGCCCGCAGCCGGGACAGGCGGTGACCTGGGGCGCGAAGGCCCGCAGTTCCAGGGCCTGGAGGATCTCCTGGGCGACCTCGACCTCCCGCTGGCGCGGGGCGCCGGGCTCGGGGGTCAGGGAGACGCGGATGGTGTCGCCGATACCCTCCTGGAGCAGCACCGCCAGGGCGGCGGTGGAGGCGACGATGCCCTTGGCGCCCATCCCGGCCTCGGTCAGGCCCAGATGGAGGGCGAAGTTGCCCCGCGCCGCCAGGCGGCGATAGACGGTGATCAGGTCCTGGACCCCGCTCATCTTGCAGGAGAGGACGATGCGCTCCGCCGGCAAACCGATGGCCTCGGCCTGGCGGGCGCTGTCCAGGGCGGACTGGACCATGGCCTCGTAGGTCACCTCCTGGACCGGTGCCGGCCGGGATAGACGGGCGTTGGCGTCCATCAGCCGCGCCACCAGTTCCGGGTCCAGGCTGCCCCAGTTGACGCCGATGCGCACCGGCCGGCCGTGGCGAATGGCGAGCTCGATGAGGGTGGCGAATTGACTGTCGCGCTTCTCCCCCCGCCCAACGTTGCCGGGGTTGATGCGGTACTTGGCCAGGGCCTGGGCGCACTCGGGGTAGTCGGTCAGCAGCCGGTGACCGTTGAAATGAAAATCGCCGATGAGGGGGACATCCAGCCCCTGGGCGTCCAGGGCCTCGCGGATCAGCGGCACGGCCCGGGCGGCGGCCTCGTTGTTCACGGTGATGCGCACCAGTTCGGAACCCGCCCGGGCAAGTTCCGCGACCTGGTGGACGGTCGCGGCGACATCGGCCGTGTCCGTGTTGGTCATGGACTGCACGACCACGGGCGCGCCACCGCCAATCTGGATGCCCCCGACACGCACGGCGGGGGTAGGCAAGCGACCAAGGGGCGAGAAAGACGTCATGACGTGAGCCTGGAAGGGGATGGGTGATACCGGTTCAGGGTGGGCGTGAAAGTCACGAGATAATCTTTCATTATCAGGAATATGGCGTGCCAGCTCATGATAGTTGGGGTGGCTTCGGGGCTACCGCGACTTCAAGGCGAGAGCGATCTCAAGGCAGGGTAAAGTCCAGGGCAAGGGCGAATACAGTGCCGCGGGGGAACAGGATTGGGCGATTTCATGGCAGTGGCGAGCGCAACCCCTGCACCAGGGCCAGATAATCGGGCTCGTCAGGGCCGATGAGGCCATGGCGAATGCAGAAATCGATGATCACCAGGTTGCAGTTGAGCTTGAACTCGTCCGTGGTGCGAATGGTTTCCATCACCCGCTCGACAGGCCAGAGTTCAAAACCCGCCACCTCACCATCCGTGTTCACGGGCTGGAAGTCAGCCGGCACCTCCAGGTCGTAGCAAAACATGACATCCGGCTTGAGGCCATGCCGACCATCGACGCAATAGCTGATGGCACCGACCGGGACCGCCCGAGATGACAGGGATTCGGGGATGCCGGCCTCTTCCCGGCATTCCTTGCGGATGTTCTCCGTCAGGCTCAGACCCCAGGGCAATCCCCCGGCGGCCAGGTGATCGAGGTGATTGGGAAAGACGCGGCGATTGGCAGCGCGGCGCGCCACCCACAATTTGTAGCCCTCCCCGTCATGGACGAAGCCATTGAGGTGTTGACCGTAGGCCCGCACGCCGAAGTAGGTGGCCGCCGAGCGGTCGATGAGCAGCCGCGGCCGCAACCGGTCCCAGGCCGCCACGGGATAGCGCTCGCCGTGGATATGGCCAATCAGCCCCTGGGCATGCAAGGCTTCCATCAAATCATGGAAAATCGCCGTGCGTTCTTCCAGGCCGGTCGCCGGATGGGCCCAATCGACACCGGTCTCGGACCAGGCCAGGATCTGGGCCCAGCCCTTCAGGCAGGGCAGGAAATCCCGGCGGATCTGCCCCACCCGTTCGCCATCGACCCGGAAGGGGACGAACTGACGGGGGTCCCAGCGATTACAAGCCTGGATGTGGTCGAGATAGCTCATGTGGGACTGTTGACCAAGGTAGGTTTACGGCCGATACGACCGACGACCGTCGCGGGAGATTCAGGGTACGCGCGGCTCGTCCGAACGGCCCGAAGCAGTTCGTCCGAATGGCCCGATCTAGAACTGGCCAGTCCGCAACAGGACCAGGGTGCAGGCGCGCTCGTGAGGGATACCCACGGCGGACAGGCGCTCTTCCAGCGCAGGCGACTCGGTGCCGGGATTGAAGATCACCCGCCCCGGCCGCAGCGCCACGATATCCTCCACCATTCCCTGGCTACGCTCGGGACCGACGTAAAGGGTCAGGGTATGCACGGGCTCGGCGATGGCGGCCAGGCTCTTCATCACCGGGATGCCGTCGATGTCGGGAAAATGGGGATGGATGGGCAAGACCCGATAGCCCATGTCATCCAGCAAGCGCAGGGCCTGGTAGGCGTAACGGGCCGGTTTCGGGCTGGCACCGAGGATCGCGACGCAATGTTCGGCGGGATGGGAAGGAATCGGCACACGGCACCCCTTGGTTGTGTCGGCAAGGTCGCCATGGTAGCGAAGCGGCTATTCAGGGTCTATTCCCCTCGCTGGGGGTCTCTTTGCACCGCTCAGGGTCGATTCACCCGCAGCGACGAGCCGCAACGGCCTCGGGGCGCGCGAGATCCTCAGGGTGGCCCATCGGAAGGCTGCGGGAAGGGGCTGCGGGAAGGGGTTGACGTCCCCTCGCTCGTTGGCCATAATTCGCGCCTTGATCACGCGCCCGTAGCTCAGTTGGATAGAGTATCTGGCTACGAACCAGAGGGTCGGGAGTTCGAATCTCTCCGGGCGCGCCAATCCAGACAGACACTTAGCGAAAAGACAGAAAGGGCCGCAAGGCCCTTTTCGCGTTTTACCCCCACTTTTTACCCCCACTTAGGTTTTACCCCCACTCTTGCCCTTCGGGCGGCGGGCAACACAAAGCCCGGTCGGGCCGGGCTTGGGTGGCGAGGAGGGCCATGGGGTGAGGCAGGACCAGCAGGGCGGCGCTGGCGGGCCTGTACCCATCTCCTAGCATTGCCACCAGGGCCGGCGCGTCTACGGGGCTTGTAGGGCCTCGTACGCGGTCTCGGTCTGGCGGGGGGGGTGCCTGGGTCCTTCCGGGGGGCCTGGGAACCGGGCGGTTTCAAAACTCCGGT
>JADHED010000357.1_pt1 | contig 57504 bp, 33 predicted proteins | sample 8952041 | NCBI WGS metagenome assembly JADHED01 (sample SAMN16124423, study PRJNA663239) | bioreactor sludge metagenome | isolation source: sludge (control) | place: India:Bengaluru | collected 2018-09-08 | reverse complement strand
CCTGTTGCAGCTTTGGGTTTGACTTCCGCTTTGGCCTGTTCCGCGGCCGGTGCGGGTTTGGCAGCTTCCTTTTTCGCCGCAAGCACAGGTTTCGTGGGTTTGGCAGCTTCTTTCGTTACGGGAACCACCGGCGCCGGATTATCCGGCGGAGCAACGGCGATTATAGGCTTGGCCTGCTTTGCCAATTTGTCGCGCAATACTTTCAAAAGCGATTCCGGCGTGTCCATCCGCAATGTCGCGGCCTGCCCTGCCCGTAAGGCAGATTTTTCATTTTCTGGCGGATTGACGCGGCGCACCCGAACGCCGGCTGTGCCTTTTTCGACGATACCCAATTGCCGGGCTGCGCCTTCGGAAAGGTCAATCAGCCGGTCGTTGGTCATTGGCCCCCGATCGTTAATACGCACCAATATGGTCCGCCCGGTATCGAGCGCAGTGACCTCAACATAGCTTGGAAGCGGCAATGTCTTGTGCGCGGCAGAGATAGTGGAAGCAGTGAAAACCTCCCCATTGGCCGTCAATTTCCCTGCCGGTTCGCTCCCATATATACCGGCAAGACCCACATCGTCATAGAGCGCGGCATCTTCGGGCGAATATTTCGTCGCACCAACGGTGAACGGCTCTCCCAGCGTCACTGGATAATCGCTCACTCGTTCAACCGAGGTCGAACTTGCAGTTGCAACGGCATCGCCGCCACCGCCGCACGACGCCAACGCCAAGAGCGCAGCTGTGCTGGTCAATAGTCTAGTTTCGAACCGCATCTGCAAGCAACCCCACCGAAAGAGCGTAAAAATTGGAGCAATTATAGTCCAATATCGCGCGATAGTTGCTGCCCAGTAAATATGCCGTCTGACCTTCCCCATCAGGTTCGATCAAAGCTGCCTGCATAGTGTCGTCAGGCCAGACGCCATTTTGCACGCTGACCCCGCGTTGCTTCCATTCCGATATCCGCATCCAGCGGCTGTGACGGGCAAATACGCGCGTGCAGCGGGTCGGTACCATGGTGCTCTTGATAGCATTGCGGTCGAGCGAGGCAGGCACATTGACGGCAAAGCCCCAGGGTTCGTTGCGGCGCCAACCCGCATTCATCAGATAATTGGCAATCGACGTCATCGCATCGACTTCGCTTTTCCAGATATCGGCATAGCCGTCGCCATCGCCATCACGGGCGAGCCGCAGGTAAACCGAAGGCAGGAATTGCGGACGACCGAGTGCACCCGCCCAACTGCCGGTGATCGCATAGCTGGGCACACCGCGGTCAATCATCTTAAGAACAGCGACAAGTTCCGCCTCGAACAGGTCGCGACGGCGGCCTTCGAATGCCAACGAAGCGAGCGCGTCGGGCGCATGGAAATTGCCCATCACGGCGCCGTAATTTGTTTCATGCCCGTAAATGGCAATCATCACCTCTTCCGGGACGCCGGTTTCATTCTCGATCCGCCGCAGCAACGGGCGCAATTCTGTATATTTGGAGCGGCCACGGTTGACGCGCGCGGCATCAACATGCTTGCGCCGATAGGGTTCGAAATCCGGGATCGGCGCTGCACCTGGAGTTTCCGGTTGGCCCCGGTCCAGCTGCACAACGCGTGGAAGATAGGTCAGCGTCGGGATAACGCGATCGAGTGTTGCCTTGCTGACCCCTTCCCGTTCGGCACGGGCACGGACAGTCTGCAGATATTGGGCAAAAGCGTGTGAATGGCTTTGCTCGGCGGATATCTCAGACGATTGCTGCGCGGAAAGCGCAGCGGGCGGACTGGCCACCGCCAGCAATATCGCAACTGCCAAACCGTCGACCGGCCATTTCCCGATACGCAACGCCACAAATCCTCCACGCTTAGAACGCATTAACGATAACATGGAATAGATGCAGCGGTTAAAAAAAGTTCGCGCCCTGGCGTAAAATGCGCACCGCGTGGCTACAGTTTTGCCCATAGCCACGCTTGCCAGCGCGGCAATTCCTGTCTAGGGCGACCCGCAGCGCGGACAGGTGGCCGAGTGGTTTAAGGCACCGGTCTTGAAAACCGGCGTGGGTGCAAGCTCACCGTGGGTTCGAATCCCACCCTGTCCGCCATCTTGCTATTCCCCGAAATGCATATATGTTCAATAAATCACGGTTTATCCGTGACATAATGTTCATTTCTGTGCAGCTTTGTTCATTCGTGTTTAGTGTTGTTCAGTATGCAGTGTGGGAAAAAATGTGGGAAAGATATGGCGCGACTTACTGCCTCCGTGATTCGTTCGCTTAAGAAGCCAGGTCGCCATTCTGACGGGGATGGACTCTTTCTAGTTGTCGGCCGAACCGGATCACAATCTTGGGTATGCCGTATACAAAAGGACGGAAGACGACGAGACATTGGTTTGGGCAGCGCGAAGAAAGTGTCTTTAGCTTTGGCCCGTGAGCGCGCGGGACGAGTTCGATCACAGATGGAAGCGGGTATCGATCCAATCTTTGAACGGAGAAAAGAAGCAGGAGTCCCGACATTTCGGGAAGCTGCGGCAAAGGTATTTGCCGAAACCAACAAGATTTGGCGAAATGCAAAGCACCGCGCGCAATGGCTTTCGACGCTAAACGCCTATGAATTTCCCTATATCGGCGACACCTCAATCGCGAAAGTCGATGGCCCTGCGGTTCGTGAGATTCTGGTCAAGATTTGGCTGGAGAAGCCGGAAACAGCTCGCCGCGTCCGACAGCGAATTGTAACTGTTATCGAATGGGCAGTTGCTCAAGGATATCGAGAAGCCACTATTCCTATGGCGCCCATCAATCGGTCGCTTCCCAAAGCGAAAGTTAAAACACGCCACCATTCGGCCCTGCCCTATCCTGACATTGCAGAATTTCTCGCCAAACTTCGAGATCGCCAAACCGTTGGAAGGCTTGCGTTGGAATTCGCGATCCTAACTGCGACTCGATCTGGTGAAGTTAGAGGCGCAAAATGGCCTGAAATTAATGTGGATTCGGCAACTTGGACGATCCCGGCGGAAAGAATGAAGGCAGGTCGAGAACATATTGTTCCGCTGTCTGCTTCAGCGGTTGTGTTGCTCTCGACTGCACGGCAGTTTCGACAAACCGGCAGCGACCTTGTGTTTCCTGGCACGAAACACAATTCCGCGCTGTCAGACATGACTTTGACAAAAGTATGCCGTGATATCGGTGTCGATGCGGTTCCACATGGATTTCGTTCAACCTTCCGCGATTGGGTATCGGAAGCCACTGATTTCGATGGCGAGGTAGCCGAAATGGCCCTTGCCCATACGATATCCAACAAGGTTGAGGCAGCATATCGCCGAGGGAATTTGTTGGAAAAGCGCCGGAAGCTGATGGACGCTTGGGCCGAATTTTGTGGATCAACGCCCTGATAGATATTGACGTTCGTGAGTATTTCGACAGCCCGCACTCGGCAGAACGATAGCTGTTGAACGGCAACTTCTTCAAATATATCTTGGTCGCGTGAGGGAAAAATGGTCATTCTTGGAGGACGCAGTCGATCAGATTGGCGTTGGCAACGTCGACAAGGGTCGTGCAGCGGTTGTTCGGACTCTTGAACCGATCGAGCGTTGGTTAATCGAAACATATATTAAGCGTGACCGCCGTTCGAGTTCGTGGCTATTGCTCTTGGTCTCTGCAAGCGTTGCGCTGCTAGTTTCAGTCTGGGTTGAACCATCGTTCAGCACATTCGTTCTGATACTTTTCGCACTTGCTGGCGCTTCAGGCTACATTTACGAGAAGACATTCTACCAGCGGCTTGTGCAAAACGTTCGGCGGGGAAAGCCAGCGCCAGAGGTGTTCACCGATGAAAGCGGGAAACCTGCGCACAGTTACGTTACGTCTATGTTCTCGACGTCACGCATGATGTTTGACAGTTCCGGAAAGCCAGCACGACTGACACACAAAGCAACCGAGTTGGATCTAGTCTGGCTGATCAGCATTAACGAGGCGGAACCGCTTAAGCGGGCGCTTTGCGGCACAGCCCAATTTCCTGTAGCAATATTGTGCCCCGAACGCGAGATTGTTACGCCAACTCAGCCGGAGTATAAGACGCAGCAATCGGTCACGTACAATTTCACCCAAGAGACCTATGTCGATCAGCGGCAGCTTCATGTTCATGCAAGCACGGCTTCGTCAGATAGCAAAACCCCAAAGGCTGCAAGGCCCACCAAAAGCAAGGCGGCAGCGAATATCACCTCCCATTGGCTGTATCAGTTGGATAAAGCAGCTTTCGAAGAGAGGTATGCCAGTTTTGAGGAACACCTGCCTGGAACGCTCAAATGGATGTCGTTGGTAATCCACCAGGCTTATCCAGTCGTCCAAAGGCACAAAGGCTGGACCGACGCCAAATTGCTCGTCAAAATCCTTGAAAATATTTCCGCTCTTCGAGCAACTTCGGACCATAGCAAAAGCCTGCCTGCGATACCCGACAGCGGCACAATCAAAAAGATGTTCAATCGTGGAAGAGCTGACCCTGCCTATCGATGGGTTCGAGAGTATTTTACCGATCACCGTCGGCCACATAAGTATCAAGACATCGACCAAGACAGACTGCCCCTTTGAATCCGGATTGAATCCGGAATCACCCCGGAATCAGGATGGTCCAAGATGGCCATCAATGTTCTTCTATCCACCTTGATGGTGGAAAGGAGGCACTATGAAACATCCGCATACAATCGATGATCGGCTCGTTTCGATCGCAGAGCTTATGGAGACGATCGGCCTTAGGTCGAGAACCTCCGTGTATCGGCAGATAAAATTCGATCCCGGTTTTCCTCGCCCGCTCAAGCTGGGCACACGCACCGTCCGGTTCCGGAAATCCGATCTCGCCCGCTATCTGCAACAGATGTCGGGTGAATAAGAAGATGAGGGCTCGGCTAATCTACCATAAACGCGCCGCGAGCGGGCGGCCCTCGCGGCGCAGTTGTTTTATTACAAATGCAGCTTGCGTAGGGAGGTTGCGCAGTCCCTGTAATATTAGGGAGATTGGGGCACACCCTACGCAGTGTACTGCTGTACTTATGGGAAAAAATGCCGTAAAATCAGTACGCGAGATGCTGGGACTGCTCGGCAGCGGGCACGCCGTTGAAGGCCATATGGTCCCCGCAAACGACCGGAATCCCGCGACTTTCGACCCCAGTTTTGATATGGGCGATGGCCATATGGTCCCCACGCGGCGAAAGCCCGGGCGCCGGGCACTGCTGGATGGCAACTTTGCGCGGCGCAAGCAGCCGCTGCGCGAGACGGAATACTGCATCTGGGATACCGAACTTGCGGGCTTTGGCCTGCGCGTCAGGCCCACTGGCAACACCTACTGGTTCGTTCGTCTGCGCCATCGCGGCAAGCATCGCCGGATCACGTTAGGCCGGTCTGATGAACTCGCGGCAGAGCTTGCCCGGGCACAGGCCCGGCGCTTGCTTGCCGAAGTGGCACTCGATGGTCTGCCCAAGCGCGCAGTGGTCAAGTCGACACCGATCCTGTCGGACTTCGTCGACACCTACTGGGACGATCTTTCGCGGGTCTGGAAAGCCTCGACGACCAGGCGAAACTGGAACGCTTGGAAGACCGTCATTGCACCAACATTCGGCGCGATGCGCGTGGCGGACATTCTTCCCGCCGACATTCACCGCTGGCGGGATGATTGCGCGGGCACGCGGGAAGCACTGTTCAATCGCGCCCTGCCAGTCCTGGCGGCGCTGCTCAAATATGCCGAGGCACTGCGTCTTCGGCGCAAGGGTTCCAACCCCTGTCGGGGAATGCCGCGCTACAAACGTGAGCCGAAAGAGCGATACCTGACGCCCGCCGAGTATCGCCGGATCGGCGCGGCGCTGCGCGAGCAGGAAGCGGCCTATCCCGCACAGGTTGCGATCATGCGGCTGCTGCTGTTCACCGGGGCACGGGTGGGTGAGATATTGAATCTCCGCTGGGAGTCGGTGCAGCCCCCGCGACTTTTGCTGCCGGACAGCAAAACCGGAGCCAAGACGATCTGGCTCAACAGCCAGGCGCTCGAAGTGCTGGAGGGAATCGAGCGGCACGAGAACACCACTCTTGTGTTCCCAAACCGTGCCGGGACAAGGTCCCTCAATTTCGACAACTGGTGGCTCCCCTTCCGTGCGGGTTGTGCCTTGCCAGATGTTCGCGTCCATGACCTGCGGCACAGCTTCGCCTCGACCGCGATCATGGACAACGTGCCGCTCGCGACTATCGGCAGACTGCTCGGGCATGTCCTGCCCGAGACTACCGCCAAATATGCTCACCTGTCCGATGACGTGATCGGCGACGCTGCCGACCGCATCGCAGGATCGCTGGCGCAGGCGATTGGTCTGCGCCCGTGACCGCCGCCAGCCTCAAGCGGATCGTCGAGGAGGCGCTCGCCGAAGTAGGAGCGAACGTCAATTTCCTGCTCGTGCCAAAGGGAAAGGCACGATCCACGACCTGGCTCGGGATCGAGCACGGCTTCGGCATCCGTCATTACCCTAGCGGCCGCAATGTCTACATCGTGCAGACGCGGATGGCGGGGAGGCTGCGGACGGTCACCATAGGCCCGGCTTCTGTCCTGACCCGCCATCAGGCGAAGATGGTGGCGCGGCGCGTCATCGCCTACGCGCAGGTCGGCCGCGACCCGGCGACCGACCGCAAGCGCATCCGTTCCGCGCCCCGGTTCGATGATTTCCTCGAAGAGTATTGGTGCCGCTGGTCGCCGCAGTGGAAGGCATCGACGCTGGCAACCCATGACGGCTATCGCCGCCAGTATCTCGACAGTGCCTTCAAGGGCGTGTTCATCGACGAGTTGAACGAAGAGCATGTCACCAAATGGTTCGCTGACCTCAACAACCGCACCGGCCCCGGCGCGGCGAACCGAACGCTCGAAATCCTCAAAAACATGCTCAACAAGGCCGAGGTCTGGGGATATCGGCTCGAAAATACGAACCCCTGCCGGTCGGTGAGACCGAACAAGCGCAGGCAATGCGAGCGGTTTCTTTCCACCGAGGAACTGGACCGGTTCGGGGAAGTGCTTGCCGATTTGCGCGCCAGCGACAATCTCACGATACGTTCAGGCTGCGCGGTCATCACGCTGCTGTTGCTGACTGGCTGCCGTTACCGCGAGATTCTGACCCTCCAGTGGCAGGACGTGAAGGGCAATCGCCTTCTGCTGCGCGACAGCAAGACTGGCCCTCGCACGGTCTGGCTCGGTTCAGCGGCGCGCGAGGTCATCGACAGTTTGCCGCGCCATCCGAAGATACCCTGGCTGTTCTGGAATTACCAGTACCGCAGGCCGATCGGCTGCATCCAACATCTCTGGAGGACGATCCTTGAACGGGCCAATCTTGGCAAACTGCGCATCCACGACCTCCGCCATACATTCGCCAGCCATGCCGCGATGAGCAAGGAAACCTTGCCCATGATCGGGCGGCTTCTAGGGCACGCCAACCACCAGTCGACTGCGCGCTATGCCCATCTCGATGATGAGCATTTACTCGATGCGGCGCAGCAGATCGGGGATGCGGTGGAGCGCCTGATGGGCGCTCCATTGAAATCTCGCATATAGAGTGATATCTCATAGGATATGCCAAGAGTCGTTCTCGACACCGACGTCATCGTGACAGCGCTGAGGAGCGCGACAGGCGGCAGCAATGCAGTTCTGCGCGAGGCTGCACATGGGCGGCTGACGCCTTTGGTGACGCCCGCATTGTTCCTCGAATACGAGGCGGTGCTGAAACGCCCCGAGCAGCGTCTCGCGCATGGACTGGGATTGCGTGATATCGACAGTTTCCTTGCCGCTCTCGCAAGCGCCTGCGAAGCGGTGGAAGTAAGTTTTCAGTGGCGGCCGCAGCTTTCGGACCCGAACGACGAGATGGTCTTGGAGACGGCGGTCAATGGCCGCGCCGATGCGTTGATCACACACAACGTGCGCGACTTTGCCAAGGGCGCAACAAGGTTCGGATTGCGGGTTTTGAGACCCGGAGAATTGTTGAAGGAGTTACGGTCATGAGCAAGGCATCTTACCCGCTCAAGCTCCCGGCATCGGTCAAAGAAGCCGCTGCCCGGCTTGCCAAGGAAGACGGCGTGTCACTGAACCAGTGGATCGCGGTCGCCATTGCCCAGAAGATCGGCGTGGTCGAAACCGCGTCCGATTTTCTTAGGCGCCGTGCTGGCAAGGCGCGACCAGGCGACATGCTGCCGTTCCTCGACAAGGCTAAGCGGGAGGTGCCGCCAGTTGGGGATAATCTGTAGATCAATCAAGATCGATCCCCCGGTAACGCCAGCGCGCTGCGCCGTTCGCCGAAATTCGGCCCCTCCAAACTGGCATGTCGATCTTCCGGTGCCATTTGACGATCCGGAGGCAGGCGGCATGATGCACCAGTCCGTGCAGCAATGATCCGGCGCTATTCGCACACGCTCGGGGCGTTCGTGCGGGCGCGGTATCTTGCCATGACCCTGCGGAGCCGTGCTGCAATTGCGCGTCACCATGATCGTCGGCTCGGGCGTCTGCTCGAGGATAGCCTGCCCCGATTTCCCTTCTATCGCGGGCATCTGGAGGGCGGCTTTGCCGCGCTGCCGATCATGGACAAGGCAGCGCTCATGGCGAACTTCGCCGCGTGCAATCTCGGTGGCTACTCAGCGCAATTCGTACGCCAGTCGCTCGGCGAAGGGCGCGACGCGGCAGGAGGGTTCCACTTCGGGCAAAGCACTGGGACCAGCGGCAACCGAGGTGTCTATGTAATCAGCGAAAGGGAGCGGTTCATCTGGCTGGGGACAATCCTCGCCAAGACGCTGCCTGATGCGCTATGGTGCCGGCACAGGGTCGCGATTGCGCTTCCGGGTATGTCCAGCCTCTACAGCTCAGCCAGCGCCGGAAGCCGAATCCGCCTCGCCTTTTATGACACCGCCGATGGCATCGAGGCTTGGGAGGACGCGCTTGTCGGGTTTGATCCCGATACCATCGTCGCCTCACCCAAAGTGCTGCGGCATCTGGCCGAGCGCGGGAAGCTCCCGGCGCGCCGCATCTTCAGCGGCGCCGAGGTGCTCGACTCGCTCGATCGTGCGATGATCGAAGACGCTACAGGAAAGACGGTGCGGGAGATTTACATGGCGACCGAAGGACTGTTCGGCGTCTCGTGCCCGCACGGCGCGCTGCATCTGGCCGAGGATGTGGTCCATTTCGAATGGGAAGATGCGCCAGGCGAGGGGACGCTCAAAACGCCGATTGTCACCGATTTCACGCGCTCTGCCCAGGCGATGGTGCGGTACCGGATGAATGATCTTCTCGAATTGTCGGATGCGCCGTGCCCGTGCGGTTCGGCCTTCCAGCGGGTAAAGGCGGTGCATGGCCGCGCCGACGATATCTTCCTGCTGGCGAACGGCAGCGGCGCGATCGTGACAGTGACGCCCGATGTGGTGCGCAACTCGATCGTTGATGCGCACCCGGGCATCCACGATTTTCGCGCGGTCCAGATCGGCCCGGCTTCGATCGCCATAACGGTGGGGGGCGCGGACAGGGACATGGCGAACCGTGCCCGCGCCGCGCTCCGAGGCAAGCTTGCACATCTCGGCGTCACGGCCGAGATCGTCGTGCAGGATGACATTGCGGTGCCTTTCGACAAAAAATTGCGACGGGTGCGGCGTGACTGGTCGCCGCGCTAGTCAGAGGTCGAGCTCTAACCTGCGCTCGCACAGCTCGGGAGATTTGCCGTGAACATGCTGCCAGATCAGCGGGCCGAGCACATCGGCAGGGCCAACCGCGAAATCCGTCATTCCGAATGCGGCGATATTGCGCGCCTGGCGCTCCAGCATCGCGGCGTCTTGCGCCAAGACTGGCTTGTGGAAGGCTATGATAAGTAACCGCTTGAGCCAGGCGGGCATTGTCCTTCTGGGCGTCGCGAAGTGCGCATAAGGTCGCGTCACACCATCCGAGACCGGCGAAAAGACAACTGAGATCGCGATCGTCAGGCCGCTGCTGTTCTCGAAGGCGACCTGCCCGGTAAGCGGCGCGAAGTATCGTCCCCGGGATTCTATCCGCTTACCTTCAATTATCCGGGGCAGAAGGGTCTGGGGCAGATGTTCCTCGGCATAGCGCGCCTCTCCGCCCCACGGCGTGCTGCGCACGGTGACCGGCACCGTTAGCCGCTTCCCGGCACCTCGCACGAGACGGGGGTGCAGGAAATGCGGGTGCATCGGATCGAGATGGTTTTCGAGCGCGTCGAGTGCACGAGCCGCGCGTGGAGCGAGCGGCCACCAGAATTCGTCGAGGGCGGTGTCCCCGATCTCGGCCGGAAGGCTTGGAAAAGGCAGCGGCTCGTCAGCCAGATTCGCCCAGATAAGACCCAAATTGCACATGACAGCGACGCGCTTGGCAGGGGCCCCGGCTTCGCCGCGCACGCCGGGGACCGCAACGCACCGGCCAGAGGCATCGAAGGACCAGCCGTGATAAGGGCATGTGAGCGCATCGCCGCAGACCTTCCCGCTGGACAGTGGGACGTTGCGATGAGGGCAGCGGTCGATCAGCGCCGCTGGCCCCGCAGAAGTGCGGAACAACGCGATGGGCTGGTCCATCAACGTTACGCCGAGCGGCCGGTCAGGCCGCAGTTCCCATTCGTAGGCGACGGGGTGCCAGCCCCGGGCAATAGCGATCGGCCAGGGATCGCTCACAGCTGGTGCTTCCTCATGTAGGGAACGGCGAGGCTGTTGAGCAGGCCCGAGAGCAGCGCCAGGATCGACCGCCGAACGAACGGTAGGTGGGCCACGTAGTAAGCAGAATATTCCGTTTCCGCTTGAGCCCCGCGCGCCCGCTTGAAGCTCGCGGCGCCGGCCGATCCGTTGAGCCTTACCCCGGCCGCGACAGCGTCTTCGGTGAAAAGTAGGCAAGCGATCCGATATAGGCCGAGCGAACGGGCTTTGGTGGTGTCATAGCCGACCACTGGCGGGGTGAGTACGTCGCCGCGGCGCAGCGAACCTGACACCGCCTGGATGATGCCGTCCGCATCCCTCGCACAGCGATAGTGGACCAGACCCGCGCGTGCGGTTTCCATGACCCACCGCGCGGAAAAGGCCGGATTGAGCGCTGAGTACTTCTCAAGATAGAGCATCCCATAGAGATGCGCGATCCGCTCTGCGTCGGCGGCAACCATGCTTTTGAGAGTTTCGACCCTCAGACCGCTTCGGCGCAGCACGCGCCGGTCTTCGGCAAGGTTGTGCCGGCGCTGCCACTGGTCCTGAACGTTGCTCACCACCCAGATCTGGCGGCTGGCAAATAGCATCCATCCATCCTTGACGGCCGCATCAATCAGAGTCGGTGACGACCACTGATCGAGTGACCTTATGGCGATGATGTGGCTCGGATAACAGTCAGTGAGGTAGCGGCGGATTTCTTCGATGTCCTCACCCTGCCAGTCGCCGTGCAGGTTGGTGGACAGGAGCCAGTTGTCGACATGCACGATCTGGTTGATCCGCGCAGCCCTGAGCAGCAGCGCCGCCAGCGCGATGAGTGGCCAGAATAGCCATTTCTCCAGACCGGCGTTGATGATCTCGAGCTCGCGCCGGGCGTAGAGGATGTAGGCACTGTATGGCTCGCAAACATAGCTGCAGCCCCGCTCGCCGTTGTTGATCGTCACTGGAAGGACTCGCCCGCGGCTGCGCAGTCCCATGATCCGTGTGCGCACATTCGGGATGAGCGCAGCGAGTCCGATCGAGGCGAGCTTGTGGAGATACCGCAGGGCCGGATCGGCGGCATCGGCATTCTCGCGGGTTCCGGGTTCAAACAGGGCGGGCGTCACGCGATCGGTTCCCCGTTCCATTCTATATCATCGGTGGTCTGACCGGCAGGCGAGCGCAGGCGGGTCAAGCCGGTGGCGGCGAACGCTGCCGCATCGAGTAGTGCGCCCGCGACGGGCGCGATACCGTCTCGGGCCAACACGTCGCGGCCGGTCCGCATGTCCGCGCGCCATTCCCACTGGCGGCCGTTCACAATGCTCTCAGGCCATCCTAAAATCCACATGGCGGGGGCGATGAACCGCAATCCGCTTGTCACATGGACCTCGGGGCCATCACCGGTAATTGCTCTGGCGAGGGCCGGGTCGCAGTCAAACAGATGCAAACCGCTGACCGAACGTGGATTGCATTCAACGGGGATGAACTCCCCCCGGGCAGTGAGGATCATGTCGAGGCTGATCTGTCCGGTATAACCGAGGGCATACGCGAGGTGTCGGGCGATTGCCACCGCGCCGGGCGCATCCACCGCTTCGAACGCGTATGCCGCCGAGCGGCCCTTTCGCCATTTCGGGCGGTACACCACGCTCGCACACAGATCCCCGCCGCGCGCGACACTCCACAGGCAGAACTCCTCCCCCGCGATAAACTCCTGCCTTGCCCAGCGGCGTGCTGCAGTGGGGGTGATGCGACGCAACCGGCGCGCGTCAGGCTGAATCAGCGTCGCACTGCCGAAGCGCGAGAACTCGGGTTTGAACACTACCCCCGCGCCATCTCTCACGGACGCCTTGGCGTCCAGCGCCTCGGTCCGCGGCGCGGGCAAGCCCAGCTCGTTCAGCAGCGCAGCGAAGGCGATTTTCGAATGCAGCTGCCGCAAGGTGGCCAGGTCGGCTGCCATTACCTGATCGATAAAGCCGTACCGCTCGGCCGCTGCCCTTACGAAGAACACTTCCTCACAAGTCGGGATGATCAGGCAATCGGGACCCCGGGCACAATACTCGGCAAGTGTCTGCGCAAAGGCTGCAAAGGCAAAGCGCGGTGGGGGCAGGCGAAGCACCGGGCCAATCCGCGCCATCCGTGCGGCATACGCTCGACTGGAATCCCCGAGCTCGACCCGGTAGCCCGCCGCGACCGCCGCTCGCGCGAGGTCGAGGCTAACGGGGGCCCGCGCGCCAGTGATCAGGATACGGCGGCTCAAACATCGTCCCCTTTTGCCGCTTCGGCCGCCCGGATCGGACAGTGATAGGGGGTCAGCCGCGCTTCTGGATTGCGGCGATGGAGATCGTGCAGCCGCCTGAGGGTGGCCTGCGCCTTTGCGGTGTTGCCGAGGAACGCAGTTGCAAGTCGGGGCGGGGGCATGTTGCGGACGATCGCATCGAGGGACCATGCGGCGTCCGCGACGAGGAAATGCCACCCACGGCGGTCGTCCTTGAGCGCAATGCCCCAGTGGCCAGGACAATGCCCGGGCAGCTCGACGGCGAGGATCGAACCGTCTCCGAGCAGATCGACGCCTTCCGTGAACGGCGACAGGTCGGAAGCGAGCGTAGCGGGTGGCCGATCCTCGAAAAATCGAACGCGTGCGTCCAAATCAGGCGGCAGCAGGCGGGGAAGGATGCCCTGACGCGTGCCCGAAACCCGGCCCGCCCGGCAGGCAATGGCATGGCCGATGCGCGAGCAATGGATGGTCGCTTTCGGGAAATGACCAATTCCGGCCATGTGGTCCCCGTGAAAATGCGAAAGCACCACGTGGCGCACATCGTCCGGCGCGATGCCCCGATGGCCGAGCTGCGCAATAAGACTGGCCTCGGGATCGAATTGGACCGGTGTAAGCCAGCGATAGAGGCGTTCGGGAAGCGGATCGGTTGCCGCGAGGAACGCCTGATCGTAGCCGGTATCGAACAGGATCGGGCCTTCGTTGGGGTGGATCAGTAGCATCGGCATGGCCGGAAAATCTGTTGGCCGAAGCGATCCGTCGCGGATCGTCATGCGCTGCGGATGGCGGCACGAGCCGACCACCAGCGCGGTCACCTTGAGATGGGTCATGCCGCTCCTCCCGATAGCGCAAAGGCGATCGCCGCTTCGGGCGAGTGGCGTGGCTGCCAACCGAGCACGCGCCGGGCGCGCTCGGTATTGAGCGTCTGCGAGAACGTCAGGGTGTGCGCCATGTAACGCGTCACTAGGGGCTCGGGCCGATTGGGAAGCATTGTGCAGATCAACTCGAGCAGACCCGCGAAGGCATGAAGCGCTGTCCCCGGCATACGGATGAGGCGCACGGAGAGACCAAGCTCACCCGTGATGATCTCGAGTAGGCGCCTTAGCCTAAGCGGATGACCACCCGCGATGTTGAAGACGCGACCCGAAGCCTCGGCGATTCGATCTTCGGCCGCAAGGAATGCGGTCACCACGTCGCGTACATCGGTGATCTCGATTAACGCCTCGCCAGCCCTCGGAAGGGGTACGGCGCCGCGTCGGACCGCGCGCAGCAGGCGCGGCAGCAACACCGTATCGTGAGGCCCGACGATGGCGCGCGGACGCAGCGCTACGGTAGCAAAGGCCGGATCGTGGGCGGCAAGCACGATGCGCTCGGCTCGGAACTTCGTGCTTGCGTAGTGGTTGGGCATGGGCGCTGCGACCGGATCGTCTTCGCCGATGTCAAACCGGTCGCGCCCAGTCGTGAAGATTGACGGTGTCGAGGCGTAAACGAAGGTCCGGCACCCGCTGTCGCGCGCTGCCGCGAGCAGGCGCTCGGTTGCGTGAAAGTTGATCGTTTCGAACTCCTGCCTGCGGCCCCACGGCTTCGAGAGCGCCGCAAGGTGGAAGACGGTATCGGCGCCTTGAGTCAGCTCGGGGACAATCGGCGCGGCAAGGTCGGCCGCAACGAATTCGCACCCCATGGCTTGCAGGCGGCTTCCGACCTCGCAGCTGCGCCCGGTAGCCCGGACCGTGCGCCCCTGGAGGCGCAAGGCAGCGCATAGCGCCTGCCCCAGTCCACCTGTCGCCCCGGTTACGAGTGCTGCGCCACCCAATTCCTCTCCCGCACTCACCATTCGATCACCGCGCCGCCCAGTGAGATGCCTGCGGAACTGCCGACAAGCAGACTCCTCGTTCCCTGACTTAGCTGCCCCTTGGTTCGCGCATGATGTAGCGCATTGGGTATGCTGGTAGCGACCTGGTTACCGACGTCTTGGAAGGTTTCGACTACCGCGCAGGTCGCATTGCCCAGGCTCTTCTTGAGGTGCGCGAGTGCGCCGGCGCTGGCCTGGTGCGGGATCACCGTATCCAGCTCGTGCAGATCGAGCGCGCTATGTTTCATCAGGCGCGAGAGAAACCCCGGAAACTTGCGCGCGGTCAGACGAAACACGCCCGGACCGTCCATGCGGAAGTAACTTCCGCGGGTGAACGACGCAGCGTCGCTGCGCGGTGTGAGCCGCGTTCCGCCCGAACTCAAGCGGCACAGTTCGCTTCCCTCGCCGTAGGTTTCGAAACGATAGCCAAGCAGCCGGTGGGCTTCCCCGGTCTCGAGCAGGACGGCGGCCGCGCCGTCGCCGAACAGGACAGCGGCCTCGGCCTCGCTGAAATCGAGCGCGGCCGATGCAATGTCGCTAGAAAAGACCAGAACTCTTTTCCACTGGCCGTAGGCGATGCCCAACACCGCGCGCTCGAAAGCGACGAGGAACGACAGACAGGTGGCGTTGATGTCGAAGGCAGGGATACCGCTGTTGCCTAGTCCGAGCTTGCGCTGCACCAGAACTGCAGTGGACGGAATGGGTTGCTCCATTACGCCGCACGCTCCAATCACGGCATCTAGGCTTTCCGCACTCCAGTCGGCGTCATCGAGCGCTTGCCGCGCCGCAAGCGCGGCCATCTGTGAAGTTGTTTCCTCGACTCCGGCCCAGCGGCGTTCGCGGATCCCAAACCGCTCTTCTGTCCAACCATTGGGGCGTTTGCATAGGCTATCGACTTCGTACGAGGGCACGCGCCTCTGCGGAAGATAGGCGCCCGAACCCGCGAGATTGAACTTGAAGGCAAGACTCATCGTTACCCCATGCCTGATCGCACCGCGATCCGTCCCCCCTGGAGGCGTTGCAACCCCCGGTTTTGTTGTTGCGCCCCCCATGCCTAACCTCTAATTTGACAACATTCAATTTAAAATTGTTCGATGTTCAATAAGAGGACGTTTCATGGCCCGCCGATCGGACCACAGCCGCGACGAACTGCGCCAGATGATCATCGAGGAGGGCCATCGTCAGATTGCCCAAGTGGGCTTTGCAAACTTCTCGGCGCGACAATTGGCCAAGCGCATCGGCTACACCGTCGGTACGATCTACAATGTTTTCGGATCGCTCGATAATCTGATGCTCGCGATCAACGGGCGCACCTTGGACAAGTGGCGCCATCACCTGTTGCTCAAACTGGCAGACCAGAGCGAGGATAGGCTGAAACGGGCGGTCGAGGCCTACTTCGAATTCGCCATCGTGAACCGCAATTGCTGGCTGGCGCTCCTCGATTTCCGTCTGCCCGAAGATCAGGACGTGCCTGAAACATACGCCGCAAAGGTCGAGGCGATCATGGAGGTCGTGTGCAACGAAGTCCATCGGGAATTGCCGTTCGCCCACGCAGATGAAGCCGAGGCCATTACGCGGTCGCTCCTCGCCACTGTTCATGGGCACTGCTTCTTTACACTCAACGGAACGTTCGACGTACTAGGCGAGCGTGATCCAATGAGGGCAGCGCTCGACCGGGTGCGTGATGCGCTGAACGCTCTCAATTGAGATGATTCTTAGCGACGCACTCCCGCCGCGGACTGCTTGGGTAGGTCGTCTCTCAATGATGGCTATTTGGTCCCCAATCGCGAACAAAGGGGGTATGCACAAGCGCGACATGCGACAAATTCACATCGTGATTTGACCGCTCGGATGCCGCTCATTGGCGAGAAATCTCCGCTGATTCAATACCTTGATAGGACGCGCATTGAGTCGGAAAACCTGGATCGAGAGATGCAGTCTGAAACCGGCTTGACCGGCACACCGAACGCCGTCAGATGACGGCTGTATGGTGCAGAATTCGGCCATTTCTTGCCCGCTTACCATCGCGGCGATGTGCCGGTGCTATCTGGTATGCCCATATACCATAGTGCGAAAAGCGGCAGATTTTTGCGGCTTTGCGCCATGCCGTACAGTGCGAACAGCTCTGCACATTGCGGGTCGCACAGCGGTGCTGGATTGCCCTTTTGGAGGCCCGCAATGTCGCGCCATCCACTGACCGTGTACTTGGACCGCAGCCAGCTATTGGCAATCGAAAAGCAATCCAAAGCGGCGGGTATGGCAAAAAGCGCATGGGCCGGGCAGGCGCTGATGCGGGCTCTTGGCAGCTCGGGCTCAGAGGCGGCGCTGCTGCTTGAACAGACTTTGAAGATCAGGGCGACAGTCGATGAAATCGTCGCTGCGCATCCGCAAAGGGAGGTGATCCGTAAGCGGACCGAAGTCCGGGTTGAGCGCTATCTGACCAAAGCGCGGGAGGCTGTGGCGCCATGACCGACACCGCCCAATTTCGCATCCAACTGCCACTGGGTTTGCGCGACCGGTTCAAGACCTTGTGCCTGCGCAGCAATGTCACTATGACCGACCGGGTCGTCAAACTGATCGAGCGCGATGTCGCAGGCCTCAGCAACGTTCCTGCCCCGACGCAGCCGAAGATCGCGACACTCAACGATGACCGATTAATTGCCCGCGTTGTTGATGCCTGCGACAGACTAGGGGAGACTGCAAAGTCGCTGGGCGGTGGTCTGCAAAAATCCTTTGACGGCTTTGAGACCAAATTTTTGCGCGCGATCCCTAAGCCTCCAAATGCCGAGCAGGTTGCAAGCGCCGACCAGCAGCGGCTGAACCAGATGCTGGCAAAGATCGAAGCGCTCCACGACCGGATCATCGGTGCGGTCGATCAAGGCCATTTGTTAATGGCGGCCAAATGGGAAGCCAGATGCACATTGCGTCAGGCAATGGGCTTCGGCACGCTGCTCGGAGTTGCGCTGTCGGCATTTCTGCTATGGGCGACCGCAGGCACCTCCCCTGCCCGCTCGCTGGCTGTGGCATTGATTGACGCCGACAGCGATTGGAAAGCTGCCAAGATCATTGCAGGTAAGGGTAGCCCACTAAGCGTAGAATTGATGCAGGAGACAGTTGCACTTTTGCGCGAGCCCGATTTTGCAAAAAGCTATTCGGCGTGCATCGAGCGCGCCAAGACAGCAAAACACAACTTCCGTTGCACAGTCAGCTTAACACGCCTCGTAGAGGCCCGATGAGCGATGGTCGTCTCGATTGGCACGATTGGTTCGGCAAGCGGAGCGGCTGAATATTATGCCGCTGACAATTATTACGCTGGCTCGGAATCTCCAGACCATCAAGGCGAATGGGGCGGCGAGGCGGCCAACCGGCTTGGACTGTCTGGCGCGGTCGATCCCAACCAGTTTGAGCAACTCCTGGAAGGCCGTCTCCCCAACGGCGCTGTGGTGGCCAACAATTCAGGCGACCACAGACCCGGACTTGATTTGACATTCTCCGCCCCCAAATCGGTGTCGCTGCTTTCGCTGGTTGGTCAGGATGAACGCATCGCGCCTGCCCATATGGCTGCTGTCAAATCCACCCTTGCCTGGGTAGAGCAGCGCTTGGCAGAAGCGCGAGTATCGGGTGATGGTCCGCGCGCCGTTCCAACTGGCAACCTGGCTTACGCCCTGTTCCAACACGACGTCAGCCGTCGCCAAGACCCACAACTGCATGTTCATGCTGTAATTCTCAATGCCACACAGCGCCCCGACGGTGCGTGGCGTGCTGTGCATAATGACAAGCTCTATTCCGAGAATACGTTGATTGGCGCTGTCTATCATGCCGAGCTGCGCGCCAATATGCAGAAGCTGGGTTATCAGACTGAGATTAACGGTAAGCATGGTAGCTTTGAGGTCAAAGGCATCGACCGCGAAATTTTGGACCAATGGAGTAGCAGGCGCTCCGATATCCTCGCCAAAGCAGAAGAGCTCGGCATCAAAAGCCCTCAAGGCATCCGTGCCGTTACCGAACGCACGCGTGATGCCAAAGAAATTATCGAACCATCGCAGCTGGCCGCGCATTGGGAGTCTCTCGCTGAAGCGCGCGGACTTGATCTGTCGCCACTCATCGATGCCGCACGCGAAATGATCCGTCCACGCGGATTTATAGAGCAGGTCAAGGCATGGGGTCAGGCCTTGCTTGACAAGGTCACCTCCCATTTTGGTCCCAAGCCCGAGCCGCTGATGGCAGGCACAGAGCCTGCAACACGGGGCAGCCATCTGGCCGCAGCCTATGCGGTCGCCGCTGGCGTCCGGCATCTGACCGAACGCGAAGCGACGTTCGAACCCTTTGGGTTACTGCGCGCATCACTCAATATGGCCGAACATGGTGCAACGGTGCGCGAGGTTGAGGCGCGGATCGACAGGTTGGTCGATGACCGGGTGTTGCTCACCGGCGAGATCAAGGGTCGCGACATGATGACCACGCGCGACATCTTCAAAACTGAAGCTGATATGGTCGCGCGGGTACAAGCAGGCGTTGATGCTGTGCCAGCGCCCATAGTAATAGATGCCGCGCAAGCAGGTCTAGCACAAGCCAGCAAAGCAGCAGGCATTGCACTATCGGATGAACAGACCGCTGCGGCGTTGTCCATATTGTCGGGCACCAATAGCGTGCAGTTGATCCAGGGCGATGCGGGTGCGGGCAAAAGCACGATCTTTACGATCGCGCGCGATGTTGCGGCCACGCAGGGTATCGAGGTCGTTGCAGCAACGCCGCAGAACAAGCTTGCTGGCGAGTTGCGCGATGCAACGGGCATGCAAGTCCAATCGGTCGAAGGATTGCTAACACAGCACCGCTTTGCGACAGGCAAGCCAACATCGGCAGGCCTCGACAACGCTAACGATGCGCTTGGTGGCAAAATCCTGATTATTGACGAAGCGTCAATGGTCTCGCACCGGCAAATGGTGGGGCTATTGCAAATCGCCGAACGCAGCGGTCTCATCAAGCTTGTGCTGGTCGGTGACGTCAAGCAGATCGATCCGGTCGAGGCTGGACGGCCCTTTGCATTGCTCCAGCGCCAGCAGGCACCGACCGCATGTCTCAGTGAAAACCGCCGCCAGCAAGACCCCGAGCTGCGCGATGCGGTCAGCGCGCTGAAATCGGGTGATGTGCGCGATGCATTGGATCATTTAGGTGACCGAGTGCAGGAAAGCCAGAACCCTGCTAAGGCTGCCGCAAAGCATTGGCTGGCACTCCCCGAAACCGAGCGCGACCAGACTGCCCTTCTGACCTCGGGCCACAGATTGCGGACGGAGTTGCTCGATCAGGTTCGCGCGGGGCTCATCGCGGAAGGCAAGCTTGGCAACACCGCCCTCACCCTCCAAGCTTTTGAAAATCTCAATCTGACGACGCAACAACTGAAGCAGCTATCAAGCTATGCACCTGGGCAGTTGCTTGAAGTGTTCCGCTACCAGTCGAGTATCAATCTGGCGCCGGGTCGCTATGAAGTGCGCGGGATCGATCCCGATAGCCGCCAGGTTGAAATTGCACACAATGGAACGCGCTATCGTTTTGATCCCGCACAACTCTCCAACAGCTCCAAAGGGCTTGCGCTTAAGGTTCCATCAGAGATCGAAGTGCGCGAAGGTGATCGTCTCATCTGGACAGCGAACGACAAAACCAACGAAATCACCAATGGTTCGGCGGTCGATGTACTGAAGGTTGGCGACAATGGCCTCACCGTTGGCAATGCAAAGGGTGAATGGAGAATGGAGTCTGGTGATCCGATGAGCCAGAATCTTGCTCATGGCCGCGTCCTCAACATGCACCGCGCGCAGGGCATGACCTATGATCGCACCATCTCGGTGATCGACAGCAACGATCGCCTGCTGAACAGTGCGAGTCTCTTCTACGTCCTCAATTCCCGTGCTCGCGAGGACAGTACGATTCATCTCGACAGCAAAGACGCTGTGGCGCGCAGTATCGAAAATCATCGCGGTGCCACGCCCAATGCAATGGATTTGGCACCCGAACTTACCGGAAGTCTGTCCAACAACTCGGCGGAAAAATCAGGTGTTGATGCATTGCTCGATCGGGCATTGAAGAGTGCCGAAAAAGAAATTGCGGGAATCGACAAGCAGCCCGAACCAGCTTCTCCCTCAGACCGGTCGCCTCCATTACCGGAGAAGCAATTGACCGAACCGGCAAATGTGAAAGTGCATGATTTTGATATGGATATGTGAACGAGATGTCCAATCGACCTACCAATTGGTGAACAAATGTCCGCTAAGTTCGACAATCCGGAACGGCTGCTTTTGGGATCGCAGTGAAGGATAGCTGACTTTTCAGCGCAAAGTTGAGGCTAACTCCCGATGGCCATTCTGGCCATGTCCGGTCTCCTTTCGCTGTTTCCTGAGGACGCGAAGGGATCAGGCTGGGGGAAAGTCGACTCAGTCAGCCGCAGGCGAAACAGGCAACACGGGAGCCTGAATGTATTGAAGGCGAATGGATCGGGCAGACTGTTGACGGGCAGACAGCCTCTGCCACATTCGCGGCTAAGTCTCAGGGAACGGCGGAAGAAAGAGCTTGACCACGTTCGGCCTTCGCGAAGCGCTGCAAACGCAGTCTTCAATCTGACATTGTCGGACACATTTTTAATGAACTTGACATTTTGGGGAATCTCTGGCAGATTAGTCTAATCGGAGACTTTCATGAGCGACGGACCTCATCGCAGCTTGCCAATGGGTAGGCGCTGGAAAAAATTGGCAGAATGTCTGGACAACGCCTCGTTCTCGACGGAGGACCTGTGCGAGCGAAGGGATTCCGCAATTCTCGGAGAGTTTAAGCGTGAAGTCTCGGACGCGCTCATGGCAGGCCTGCGTGACATTCTGTGCAGCTCGGACCAGGGATTACTGTTTGGGCCGTCAGGCGATGAAATTGAAAACCTTCGGATGCACACCAGCGGATCGTCGGTGGGCAACCTGCTACTCGATTGGGCAATTAACGCAGTAAATTCCGGCGCAAGTGGCGAAGCTGCTCTGGCTGCTGCGTGCAACGAAACTGCAAACGAGATTTTTGATCGACATGGACGTGGGATGGCCGAACACTATCAGCGTGAGACCGGCGCAAAACGGGCTTCCCATTTTCAAGTGAGGATGCGGAGCGTTCAAGACGGTCGCTCAATGGACTCCCTTGTGAACCGGATCGTTCAAGGCGGACGGGCAATGGTCATTCGCGCACCCACGCGGCACACGGGACTCGAAGACGGGGTGGGCTTCTGATGGCGAAGTCCCCTACCAAGGAGCTGCCAAGGCTTGACGTAGTCGTCTTAGAGAAGCGCAAGCGCTCGGGCGGTCGCATCCATTGCGTGATCGGCGAGCATATTCAGTTCGATGAAAACCGGCTCCTTTCCTACTGCTTCGCAGAGTGGAAGCCGGTCGTATTTGACATGCTTGTTGTCGCGGCTGCCATTGAGTTCTGTGACCGGCTTCAACGACGGCCGGTCATTGGCTGGAGCCGTGATATCCACCTTGAGATTCCAGTTCACGACAGGGAGCTTTGGGAGTCCCCATCGGTAAAGGCTGCTCTTCTTGCGGCTCTTAGCTTCCTTACCGGCGATAGGTGGAACGTGACGTTCGTCGCCCGCAAGAAGGAAGAGATTTCGCGCACGCAGCCTAGCTTGTCGTTACCAAGTGGCGCTCATGCCATCGTGCCATTCAGCGATGGAATGGACTCGCGCGCAGTCGCTGCTTTGTCTGCTCAACGACTAAACTCAGCCCTGATCCGTGTCCGCTTGGGTAGCAAGCGACATGATCAGCCAATGAAGGATGGGCGTGCTCAGCCCTTCACGAATATTCCCTATAAGGTGAAATCGAGTGAGCGCAGGTTTGCCGAAAGCAGCAACCGTTCGCGGGGTTTCAAATTTTCGATGATTGCGGGGATCGCGGCGTACCTCGCTGATGTAAATACGATTATCATCCCAGAAAGCGGGCAAGGTGCCTTAGGGCCGCCGTTGGTTCCTGTCGTTCAAGCCTATCCTGACTATCGAAACCATCCGCGCTTCACGGAGCGGATGGAAAAGTTCTTTGCTGCCCTTCTCAATCACAACGTCTCTCACAGGTTTCCCCGATTGTGGTTCACCAAGGGGGAAACGCTAAAGGAATTCGTGACGGAAACCTCCGTCGGCGATGAATGGAAAGAGACGATTTCGTGCTGGCAGCAAAATCGCCACGTGCCGGTCGATGGACATCGGCGGCAGTGCGGCATCTGTGCCGCCTGCATGCTACGTCGCCTCAGTGTTCATGCTGCCGGTCTGACGGAGCCAAGTGATCAGTACGTGTGGGAAAACCTCAGTGCCTCAAATTTCGAGGACGGTGCGGCAGAAGGCTTTTCGAAAATCACTCCAGCTTTACGGGAGTATGCCATCGCAGGCACCATGCACTTGGACCACCTTGCTGGCTTAGCGGACTCTCCACGCTTCGAATCAACGATAAGGCGCAATGCGGCTGAGATCGCAAAAGCCATGAACCTCACGAATGAAGATGCAGAAATGAAACTAACCTCCCTCCTTCGTCGCCACCGCGACGAATGGCAGGCCTTTGTTGAGACGCTTGGGCCTAACTCGTTCATCCGCCAATGGACGGTCAACGTGTCATGAGCACGATCCAAGACTCCTTCCCGCCCGAAGATCTTGGCGAGCGCCTACGTCTGGCGCGTGAAGATAGAAAGATGACGCAAGCTGTTGCCGCGAGCGAAGCTGGCTTGGCGCGCACGACGCTTGTGGCGATCGAGAAAGGTCAGCGCCGCGTGCGCCTTGACGAACTGCAGAATTTGACGGGCATCTATCGCACGACGATCAACGAATTACTCCGTCAAGAACCTATTCAAATCAATCTTCTCCCGCAGTTTCGGAAGGTATCGGAATCCGAGGATGCAACCGTCGAGCACGCTGTTTCTTTGCTCAATGATTTGGTGCGAGCGGAAGTTGAACTGGAGCAACTGCTCGGCATCTCGCGTTCTTCAGTCTATCCGCCAGAGACTCCCATCCTTCCAGGCAACGTCAAACTCCAAGCGGAGCAAGATGCACTAGACCTGCGCCAATGGCTCGGCCTTGGCCTCAACCCGATCAATGACATTGTTAGCTTGTTGGAATTGCAGCTCGGCGCGCGCGTCTATGTGCGCCGCCTGCCAACCAACATCTCCGGTCTGTTCGCCTTCGATGATGCGGTCGGCCCGTGCATTCTGTTGAATGCAAATCATCCACGGGATCGCCGCGCAAACACGGCTGGACATGAGACGGGGCATTTCATGTCCACGAGGAAGTCAGCCGATGTGCTCGATGATGCGACCTCTGAGACCGCGCGAGAAGAGCGATACGCGAATGCGTTTGGCAGAGCCTTCTTAATGCCTGCTCGCGCTGTAAAGCAGAAATTTCAGGATGTGACGGCGGGTGCGTCATCGCTGAGCCGTCGTCATATCATCGTGCTCGCGAGCTATTTCGGCGTGTCGCGGGAGGCGTTGGTCCGGCGGCTTGAAGAGCTTGGCCTAATCAAGCGGGACAGTTGGGATTGGTTCGTTGAAAATGGTGGAATCACGAACGAGCAAGTGATTCAGGTTCTCGGTGAACTACCAAAAGACGACCACAAGGATGACGCGGATCGCCCGATCTCACTTCGCATGAGCATGATGGCGGACGAAGTCTGGCGGCGGGGCCTGCTTAGTGAAGGGCAGCTAGCGCGGTTGCTGCGGCTAGATCGCTTGGAATTGCGCGCAATGCTTGATGGCCTGGGCGATGAAGGGAGCGAGGGCGATGGGGCTCCCAAATTGCTTGCTTGATCCTTCGAAGCCGCTCGTCCTGGACGCTAGTGTCGCGATCAATCTGAACGCGACTGGCAGCTGCGTTCGCATTCTTGATGCTATCCCCAATCCAGTCGTGATCCTCGATATTGTTTCGCGAGAATTGGAGGCTGGGCCGGCAAAAGGCCGAACTGACGCGGATGTTGTTGCTGCACTCGTAGCGTCAGGGCGTGCTGAGATCGCATCATTGTGCGCCGAATGCGAAGGCAATTTTCTTGCGATGGTCTACGGCAGTGGTTCTGCCACGCTCGATGACGGCGAAGCCGCAACAATCGCTTGGGCCGTGGCTCACGGAAGCACGCCAATCATTGACGAAAAAAAGGGATTTTCGATCTGTCAGGATCGGTTTCCTTCCGTTCAGGCTGCGACCACGACAGACATATTCGCTCATGAACGTGTCTTGGCAGAACTTGGGCGGGATGACCTGGGTGATGCGATTTTCAATGCGCTAATAGCAGCACGGATGCGCGTGCAAGAGCGCCACATTTCATGGGTTATCGATATGATTGGCTCATCGCGTGCGCAACTCTGCCACAGCCTTCCCTTGAGTACGCGTAAGTCTCAACGCTGACTTGCCGCCAAGCGCGATCACGCGGCATGAAGGAACTGGCGCCGTTGCAGCGGGCCATGTGAGTGGGGACATTGGCGGATGGATGCCCCAACTTTCCCCTCTGTTGCGAAAGGCAGTCCAATGCTAAGTTGAAAGCACCATGCAATTCAAAGTCATTCCATATAAAGGATATTTACCCACTGGCGCAACGAATGTCGTGATCCTCCTTACTGATGGTTGGGATGATTGGTTCAAATTTAGCACCATGTATAACGTGATCTGGTGCGACGCCTCGGCGCAGCAGCATCGCATTGGCGAAGTAAAAATCGGTCAGTTCAACATGGCGGAAGGCCAGCGAAGCGCGGACCTTCCGGTTGAATTCGAAACACTTGATGAACGATTTTTCTCGCTGGGTCAGGATGACAGCTACTATCAGGCCCTAAACGATCTTGGGGAAGATTTCCGGGATGCGTTTCTAATCGCGCTTCGCGATGTCGCGCGTGACGCAGAATTGTTCGAGCGGGCGCTTGCCGAAGATGTTACTGGCGTCTCATTGCTGCGTTCGGTCTCCGACAAATCTGTCAGAGGCCAATACCGGCGAATGGCGCAAGGGCATGCCAGGCTTACAGCCTATTCGTTTTCCTACACGCCGCCGCCTTGGGGGAAGGTGAAGCAGCCTGATTTCGCTTTCAAGGTTGTGCCTGAGTCGTCACCGCCAACGAATGTGCATGTTCTCATTGGACGCAACGGCGTTGGCAAAACCCACATTGTAAATCACATGGCTCAGGCTCTGGTCAAACCGGAAGTTGACGAAGACTATGGCGAGTTTGAATGGCATAAACTCGGACAATTTGATGATGGTTCAGACGATTTTCCAAGCATAATATCAGTCACTTTTAGCGCGTTTGATCCTTTCGAGCCGATTTCAGATCGTCAGAATAAATCTGCTTCAATTCGCTATCAGTATATCGGACTGAAGCATGTATCAAAAGACAGCGCGGGCGATCCGCGCCCGCCAAAATCTCCTGATGATCTCGCGGCGGATTTCGGGAAGTCGGTGCAGCTGATTGTAACACAGTCTGCCAAGCGTGAACGATGGCGACATGCAATCAGCTTACTGGAATCTGATCGAAATTTTCAAAGGGCCGAGGTTTGGAAACTGATCGACGAATATGAAGCCGGCGACGTTTTCGTTAGCGAGAAGGGCTTCTTGAATCAGTTAAGAGAGAGTGCCCGAAAGCTTTTCAAGAATCTGAGTTCGGGCCACAAAATCGTGCTTTTGACGATCACTCGCTTGATTGAAACCTTGGAAGAACGCTCTCTGGTCCTGCTCGATGAACCTGAGGCTCACTTGCACCCACCGCTCCTCTCCGCGTTCGTGCGAGCGCTATCCGACCTCCTGATCAATCGTAACGGCGTCGCAATCATTGCTACTCACTCGCCCGTGATATTGCAGGAAGTCCCCCGAACGTGCGTTTGGAAAATTCGGCGATCTGGTAGGGAAAGAAAAATTGAGCGACCTGAGTCGGAAACCTTCGGTGAGAACGTTGGCGCATTGACGCATGCGATTTTTGGACTCGAAGTGACTGAATCCGGCTTTCACAAATTGCTCAGCGATGCCGTTGGAGAGGGGCTGGATTTCGCAGGGGTAATGAATCGATTTGGAAATCAGCTCGGAGACGAAGCGCGTGCAATCACGCGTTCGTTGATCGCGACACGCGATGGGCAGGTCTGATACGGATGTGGAAGATTCCCAAACCTAACATAGCCGCGCTCGATAGCTTCAATACCTGTATTGAAGCTATCCGAAGTGCTGACCTCAAGGCTCGGATGGAAGCTGTGCGCCCGCTTATCGTCGCAGCCGAAGGTCAGTTTGATCACGCGGCAACCAATACCGATATTCATCTGATCCCAGCCACCCCAAATGTAGGAGGCTTGGTTTCCGTTCAAGAGATGAAGGACAATTACGATCAGAGAATGGTCAAGGCAAAGAGCCGTGGTCGAGATATTTATGATCGGATCATGATCGCAGCGCCGCACGATATGTGTCCGTTTTGTGGGCATCGCAATGTATCAACGCTGGATCATTGTTTGCCGAAGACTCAGCATCCAGCGCTGGCGACCACGCCGATCAACCTAGTGCCATCATGCAAGGACTGCAACCACGAGAAGGGTAATCCCGATCTTCATGCGAAGACCGATCAATTGCTGAATGCCTACTATGACGACGTGGAGAATGCGCTGTGGCTGCATGCCGAGATTGTCGCGGGATCGCCTGCCGGTGTTCGGTTTTTTGTACAGCCCAACGCTGCGTGGGACAATGACACAAATGTTAGAGTCAGCAATCATTTCAGCAGGCTGAAGCTGGCAAAACTGTACGCATCGCAAGGCGGACGGCAGCTTTTGAACATGCGCGGGCCACTCGTAAAAATCCATGCTGCGGGTGGCATGAACGCGGTTTTCGAAGATTTGCTATTGCGTTGGCAGGGCTGCAACCAGGTGCATGTCAACTCGTGGCAGACTGCGCTCTATCACGCGGCGGCTTCGAGTCACTGGTATTGCGATGGCGGCTTTCAAGCATGACAGGGTCGCAATGGGCAGCTTAGCCCCTGCTCGCGATCCATCGGCGACTACGATGGTGTGCATCCAATCCGCATAGGGTTGGTCGATGGGGTCCAGGGGAGAGCGAAGTCTCTCCTTGGTCATGGGGGTGTCGGGGGAGCAGGAACGCTCCGCCTGACTGATGATGCAATAAGCCACCAAGTACTTCGCAGGAAGTGACTTGCTGGAGGCGTTCGCTGGTGGTCTTCAAGGCCCCAGCTACCGAACTTCAAGGGCAAGGAGCAACTAAAGATCGCAGGCTTGTGCGACTAAGCGGCGCTAGTCAGCTCCCCCCCGACAAAGCTGTCCGAACAGCCTGGCGGTCGACCGTGCTAAGAGTGGACAGTCGCGCGACTCTGCTGAACGAATGGCAGGTCTCAGCAATCGAGTTCGATGCACTGGACGACGGCTATGTTAGCGATTGCCGATACCCACTTTCATAGACATTTAGACCTTAACCTTGATCAAGGACGCGTTGAAACTGCAGAATGCACATTCGCAATCAACGATGCGAGATCCCAGATCAACACACTATTCTAGCTGACATGCGCTGCCACAATATCCGCGACCGGTATGACAAGTTCCTCCTAGCTTTCTGGCACGATCTGCCTCTCAACATCTTCCGGTCCGGCCGAACACGCGTTGTCATGCAAAAAACTCAACAGGCCTGTTGACACCTTCCCGACGCACCAGATTTTGCTCACCGGTGCGCGCACCGAATGTCGCCATATCCTGACGCATCAGTGCGAGAAGCCGATCCGCTTTTGCTGGAGCCACCATTTCCGAGCCAGATTCAGCGCTGTGCGCTTCAATCTCGGCAATGCTCGCAGTGTCGCGCCCGTTCCAGTCTTTAGATAGCGCATCCATGACTGGCGTTAGATTGCCATTTATGGCTGTGGATTCTGTATCAGTCGACGTGATGCCCCAATCCTTAGACAACGCGTCCATAACCGGCGGCAGAGGCTGGGTGCTGCCACCAAGCTTCATTGTCACTATGCTGCTGTCCAAACTGCCAGCAACGTCTGTATCAAAGGGCTGCGAATAGAAGTCGAACGGATCTACGTTTGCAGGCAATTGCCCGCCTAGGGTGCCGGTGCCACTGCTTCGACCATTGCGAAGCGCTGCAACCAAAGCATCAACCTCGCCTGAAACGCTGTTTTCGCTAGGGAGATCGAACGGCAGCAGGCTGTCTACACTTCTATTGCCAAGTGAGGTAGCAGGAACTCCGGTCCCGGGCCGATATGCAAGCACGGCATTGCCTACGGTTCCGGTTGAACCATTGGCTCGCGTAAAGCTGGAGGTCCCAAGTAGGATATTGTCACCAACACCCGCACTGCCTTCACGATTCTGCGCCCGCAGGCTGATTTCAGTGATACCGAGCTCGGCTAGGGATTTGAGTTCGCCTGAATCGGTTACGCCATTGCCATTGGCGTCTTGCCACACTTTCAGCTCGCCAAAGCGAACATCGTCGCTGTTGAGAACACTGTCACCATTGTTATCCAGCGCGGCGAGTGCCTCGAGGTCGCTTCGCGCATCGGAATCTTCGGCCGCAAAGCTGAGTTCGGAAACATGGGTAATTCTGCCGTCGTTGTTTCGGTCAATGACAAGGAAGCCATCGTCCTTTCCTGCCCAACCCGTATCATCGGCTACGCCGTCGCCATTCATGTCAAACGCCGCCTTGGACTTCTTGATCGAGCGCATCTCGACACCGTCGCCATCAAGATCGAGAATGATCGGTGACAGCAATCCAATGGTCTTGTTCTTGAAGCTGAGCAGGCTGGATGCGGCAAGCGCTCCTGCCCTTGGATCAATCTCGCCCTTTTTGCTCTTGGGATTGAGCGTGAGCGCACCACCTGAATAGCTGATCGTATACTTATCAGCTTTGCGGGTATAGCTGAGCGACTGGACGGCGATTTCCGGCAAATTGGAAGCAGCCGAGAAATAGGTGAGCGCTGCATCAACAAAACCCATCGTTGTGCCGTTGGTCCGCGTGTAGCTGCCCCGATTGATGACCGCGACGTCTCCAAAGTTCGTGGTGCCATCGACAGCAGTGCCCGTAAGAGTAATCGACCGAACGCCCGCAGACGTCAGTGTCAATATCTCACCCGATTCAGCCGCTCCATCACCGTCCTTGTCTTGCCAGACGCGGAACTCGCTGAAGCGCGTATCGAGGCTGGAAAGGATGCCATCGCGATTGCTATCGAACGCGCGCAAGCCTTCAAGGTCGGATCGGGCGCCTTCTGCATCGTCGATGAAGCTGAACTCGCCTGCATTGCTGACAGTCCCATTGCCATCGCGGTCGAGGAACAGGAAGCCTTCGGTGTTGCCGATCCAGCTTGTATCGTCAGCCAGGCCATCGCCGTCCAGATCGTAGCGCGCATTGCTGTCGGCTGCTGAAACTGTACGGACACCATTGCCGTCAAGATCAAGAATGATCGGCGAAGAGACATTGACCGTGTCACCCCCGCTGAACGACAGCCGCTCAATGCTCGAAAGCTGGTCTGAACCGTCATCGCCATCAACATTGGGTTGATTGTCCGCCACGCGCAGCTTTAGGATGCCACCTTGGGTTATCAACGAATAGCTCGCACGCAGTCCGTAATAATAGGCGGTGTCGGTTCCGCCACCGCCGAGCAAAATATCATTGCCATTTCCGCCCCAGAACTCGTCATTGCCCGACAGACCGGTGAGGATGTCGTTTCCATCGCCACCTGCCAATTGGTCAGCGTACAAGCCACCAGTAATCAGGTCATGTCCAGCACGACCATAAATGCGGTTGGTCTCGAACAGGTCTCCCAGCAGAATATCGATCCCATCGGTACCTTGCCGCCATGTGGCGAACGGATCCGCTGCATCAACGCGCACGGCAGCGTTTGCCTGAGCGGACAATGTGCCATCGGAAAGCGTGTATTGGAAAGATGCATTTCCAGAAAAGCCGCTGGCTGGCGTAAACACGATGTCGCCGACACTATTGATGACGACTGTACCACCGACGGCATTGCTTACTGACGTTATACTGAGGGTATCGCCATCCACATCGCTGTCATTTGCTAGCAGGCTCGCCCGGTCAATCGTGATCGGATTGTTCGATGTGGTTACATAGATGCCATCGTTGGTCGCAACCGGCGCATCGTTGACCGGATTGACCGTAAGGCGGAATGCATCCGACACACTCTGCGAACCATCGCTTGCAGTTACTTGCACATCAAGGAAACCATTGAAGTTGGAAGGCGGTGTGCCTGTGAAACGCCCGGTGACGGCATCAAAACTCAGCCAAATTGGCAAGGCCGCGCCGCTCGCGAGACTTGCCGACATGGTAAGCGTCGTACCGTCAACATCGGTGAAGATTCCGGCCGGGATAGTGAAGTCGATTGCTGTATCTTCGCCCGAACTGCGGTCGGTAAGTGCTGCGACCAGGACAGGCGCGTCATTAACCGGATCGATGGTGAGACGGAACACGTCAGAAACTGACAGCTCCCCATCACTCGCCGTGACGACAACATCCACGACACCATTAAAGTCAGAAGGCGGCGTCCCTGTAAAGCGCAATGTCACCGTATCAAAGCTGAGCCAGACTGGAAGCGCATCGCCATTGCCAAGCGTTGCTGCATAGCTCAGTGCCGGGCCATCAACATCGGCAAAGCTGCCCGCTGGAAGCGTGAAGTTGATCCCGGCATCTTCAGCGGTCACTTGGTCCACAAGCGCGGATGCCAAAACCGGTGCATCGTTTACAGGTGCCACAGTCAATCGGAAGACATCCGAAGCTGACAGCGTTCCATCGCTTGCAAATATCTGGACATCAACAAAACCGTTGAAGTTTGCAGGCGGCGTTCCTGTAAATCGACGCGTCACGGCATCGAACGTTAGCCATGACGGAAGCGCGGTACCGTTCTCCAAGGTCGCAGAAAGGGCGAGTGCATCTCCATCGACGTCAGCAAAGCTGTTAGAGGGAAGGACAAAGTCGATGACTGCGTCTTCGTTGACCGTAATATCCGAGAGCAAGGTAACAACCGACGGCGCGTCCGCTACAGCGTCAACGACCAGGTTGAATATCTGGGACGCGGTCAATGCTCCGTCATTGGCGACAACCCTGATAGCGATCATCTCATGATAGTCTTGCGGCGGCGTGCCAATGAAACTAGTACCATCAAAGGCAATCCAGGATGGCAACGCGTCACCATTTGCAAGTGTGGCCGAGAAGGTAAGAGGATCGCCATCGACGTCGTTGAAGGCAGAACCCGGCAGTAACACCGTAAAACTGCTGTCTTCCTGTACATGGCTATCAAGGAGCAGTGTCCCAACCGAGGGCCCATCATTCTGTGCTTCGATTGCCAGAACAAATTCGTCGCTGGCAGAAATGATGCCGTCATTTGCCAAAATGGTGATCGCCAAACTGCCGTTGAAGTTTGCAGGAGGCGTTCCGGCAAATCCGCTTCCATCGAAAGCCAGCCATGTTGGTAAGGGATCTCCATTTGCAAGGCTTGCTGTCAGAACAAGACTGTCACCGTCCAGATCAGCGAACATATTTTCCGGTAGGACAACCGATATTGCGCTATCCTCTGCAAAATGAGTGTCGGCAATAGGTGTGGTGAGAACCGGCGCATCGTTTACGGGATCGAATGTCAGCTCAAATTCTTGCGCCGCGGTAGCAATTCCGTCTGTCGCCAATACCGCTATGGTGAGCGTACCGTTGTAATTGAGTGGTGGCGTACCGGAGAAACGTGACCCGTCAAAGTGAAGCCATGTTGGCAGTTCGGCACCACCTGCAAGTCGCGCGGTTATGGTGAGAGCATCGCCATCGACGTCAACAAAGGCATCTGTCGGCAACATAATATCGAAAGCGGCATCCTCTTGACGAGCGGCATCGACAATTTCAGACATCACGATGGGCGCATCATTGATCGGCAAAACGCGGATCGACACCACAGCAGCATCTCTGACTCCCGCTGCGTCCGTTGCAAGATAGCTGAACGATGCTTCGCCATAGAAATTGGCATCAGGAGTGAAGATCAATGTGTCTCCATCCTGTACGACGGAACCGCCAAGTGCCGAACCTATCGAAGCAATGGACAAAGCGTCGCCGTCGATATCGCTGTCATTTGCCAACAAATTGGCCGTGGCGATTGCAATCGGAACATCCTCGTCAGTCAAAAACAGTCCGTCGTCGGTTGCAATCGGCGCATCATTGACCGGAACTATATTGAGGTTGACCGTTGCGCGACGCGCAAATTCGCCATCAAAGGCCCAATAATCGAAGGATGCGGGGCCATGATAATTTGCGTCTGGCGTAAAAATGACGCTTCCGCTGGCATCAAGAGAAACGCTTCCGTGCTGGGACGATCCCACCTGCGAAATGATAAGGCTATCACCATTTGCATCCATATCATTGATTAAGAGATCGGAGGCGTTGAGGACAAGAACCGTGTCTTCTGTAGCGACAAAGGCATCACTCTGTACGACCGGTGGATCGTTCGGCGGGATGATGACAACGGCTACACTGCCCACAGTGGCGAGCGGCGAGCCGCTTTGCTTGATCCTGTAGGTGAAACCAGCCTCACCCAGATAATTCGCCGGAGGAGTGAAACGGATCAGCGTTCGCTCGCCTTCCTGCTCGACGGCAACATCGCCATTGAGCGGACCAAACGCACCATCGAATGTGAATAAATCGTTCTCGGGATCATAATCATTTGCGAGGAGTGCAGTGACATCGATAACCAACTGCTGCCCCATTCGGGTCGTGAAACTGTCAGCCCGTGCGACAGGAGCATCATCCACAGGAAGGATGTTGAGGCGAACCGTTGCGCGATTCGAAATCGCGCCTGACGTATCGCGCACGATGTAGCTAAATCCAGCTTCACCCGAATAGTTCGCCTCAGGCTCAAACACGACATAGCCGCCAGTGTTGCTTACCCTTGCCGTTCCGTGACCATCGTAGCTCTGGCCATTGGCACCCAGCGGCGCATCAAAGCCGACTATTTCGACACTGTCGCCATCGATATCGCCATCATTGTCGGTGAGCCAGGCGATAGGGATGTTGAACGGTTCATCTTCGCGCAGTGTGAACACGCCGTCATTGGCTGCCTCTGGCGCGTCGTTGGCGGCACGTACCGTCAATGCAACCGTGGCACGCGAATAGCGACCATTACCATCAGTTGCGGTGTAGGTAAAAGTGGCGCCACCATTGAAATTCATATCGCCGGTAAAGCGGATCGATCCGTTGGCAAGAAGTTGAACATTGCCGCCGATCTGGCGCTGTACCGAAACAATCGACAGGTTCGCATTGGCAGCTGCGCTGTCATTCTGGAGCAACAAAGCCGGGTCAATATCGATATATTGATCTTCATCAACAAGACCTGCGGCATCGTCAGCCGCGTTGAATGTGCCATCAGACGACCGGGTTCCTATTTCTGCGCGATCCCAGATGCTGCCATCGGCAAAAACGATTTGCTCGATGCCGGATGCTTCCGCACCGAAATGGTTGGTTATGCGAACCCGATCGACAAGGAAGCCTTCATCCTTTTCGAGTTCGACGATAAGGTCGTTGCCATCGCGTACCAGACTCAACATTTCGGCAGTGATGCCATTGCCAAGCACCAACCGATCAATATCGCCGACATTGTCGCCTTCGCCGATGATGTCTTCGCCAGAGCCATTGCCAAAGCTGTAGCTATCCGCGCCCAAACCACCCTGCAGCAGATCATTGCCACGCCCGCCGTCAAAATGGTTCGCAGCATTGGTTCCGGTCAAGCTGTCGACATAGGACGAGCCGATGATATTTTCGACATTCGACAGGTTGTCGCCTTGAGCCTCTCCGCCAAGACCGGCTCCTGCCGCCAGATCGACGGCCACGCCTTCGCTTGAAAATCCATAGTCGAGTGTGTCTACACCGTCACCACCATCAATTACATCGGCACCTGATCCGCCCCGAATGACATTCGCGCCTGCATCTCCGGTCAGCGTATCGTCGTGGAACGAGCCGCGGACATTCTCAATCCCGGTCAGCACATCGCCGTCGGCGTCGCCGCCAGTCGCAATGCCCGTCGCGAGATTGATTGTGACTGCATTTTGCGAGAGGAAATAGTCAGCGGTATCGATACCCGATCCACCATCGATGCTATCACCGCCGCGCCCGCCATAAAGCAAGTCGTCACCTGCGCCGCCTGACAATTGGTCATCCCCGCGGCCGCCCGAAAGACTGTTGGCTCCTATGTCTCCTGTGAGGCTGTCATTGCCGTCGGTACCAATCAGATTTTCAACAAGCGTCAAGATGTCGCCATTGGCGTCACCACCAGTTGCAGTTCCAGCTGCGAGATCAATGTGCACAGCTTCGACAGAAAGGCTATAGTCGGCAGTGTCGATACCTTCGCCACCATCAATCTGGTCAGCACCTGCGCCGCCGATCAGACGGTCGCTCCCCGCTCCGCCGAGCAATGAATCAGCTCCGTCATTCCCGTCGATATGATCGTCGCCGTCCGATCCGACGAGATAGTTAGCCCCTAATGTACCATAGAGTTGGTCAGCATATTGCGAGCCTATGATGCCCTCAATGTTACGGTAGGTGTCGCCGTGCGCATGACCGCCCTGCCCGATCCGTGCAAGCAGATCGCCACGAATTCCGACATTTGATCCTTCATAATCCGCTATGTCGAAGCCGTCGCCACCATCCAATATGTCGGCCCCATCGCCGCCGCGGAGAATGTCGTCTCCTCCACGCGCGAGAAGGTCATCATTACCGGCAAGGCCAATCAATGTTTCGCCTGATTGACTGCCGATCAGAAGGTCGCGGATATTTGTACCAGTGATAATGCTCTGGAAGGCGCTGCTGACGAGTCCCGTCACTTGAGCCTGATCGAACAGATTGCCGCTGTCGGTAAGCGTGTAGTTGAAACTTACCGCTCCATTGAAACTGTCGCCGGTTTCTATGACGATAAATTCTTCGCTCGCGTCATAATATCCCAATGTTCCAACATTTGCGCCAAAGAGCGAGCTGATCGTCTGGTTGGGTGCGCCATAGCGATGGGCCCATCCATCACCCGGATACCAGATGGAGTCGTCAATGTCATAGTCATTGGCGCGAAGCGACGAGGTGCGGATGACCAATGGGCGCCCGGCGCTCGTGGTAAAGCCGGCGTCGTCACCTGCAATCGGCGCATCATTGGCCTGCGCAAAATTCACTGTAATATAGGCGGAATCACCGCCAACCTGATCATCCGTGATACGGTATTGCAACGTCACGCTATGGTGGATATCGGCAACCGGTACTATAACCAGATCGCCTGCCTCGTTGAAATAATAGGATGCTATTCCGTTCGAAGAGGCCCCTGCGCGTGAAACGCCGGTGATCCTTATATTGTCGTCATTGGGATCGAAATCATTGGCCAGCAACTGCGCCTTGGTGATCACGATAGGCTGGTCTTCGGTACCCTGGAAAAAGTCGTCACGCGCGACCGCAGGCTGTTGACCGGTTGGGCGGAAATACAGGCTGACCACGCCATCATCGATCGCATTGTTCCCGTCGCTGATAACATAGCGGAAGGATGCTGCACCCCAATATCCCGCATCAGGCGTGAAATAGATCAAGCCGTCCGCGCGCAGTTCCACACTGCCATTCACCGCATTGCTAACGGTGTCGAAGAATAGTTGCGGGCTGTCGACGTCATAGTCATTGCCCAGCAACTGCGCCGGATCGATGACGACGACCTGATCTTGGTTGGTCTTGAAGCCGCCGTCATTTCGTGCGACCGGATTGTCGTTGACCGGTGTGACATTGATGTCGACACGTTCGGTCGTCTGGCCACCCTGCCCGTCAGACACAGTGTAGGTGAAATAGGTCGCGCCGTAAAAATTGTTATCTGGCGTGTACTGGATCGTCCCGTTCGCAAAGAGGCGCGCGGAGCCATTCGGCCCGCCGCCGACCGAAACCAAACTTAGCGGATCGCCGTCGGGATCATAGTCATTGGCAAGCAGTTCGTTTCCATCGAAGAAGAGCAAGCCATCCTCTTCCATTGCGCCGCGATCGTCATGCGCCAGAATCGGAAGGTCGTTTACCGGACGCACTATCACCTTAACTCGTGCGTTTGATGTGCCGCCGTTGCCATCGCTGATCGTGTAGTTCACCCAGGCCGTACCGAAAAAGTCGCCTACTGGCGAAACCCGCGCCGAACCGTCTGCAAGCGTTTCGACAACGAGATTTGTATCGCCGCTCAACGACGAAACGACAAGGCGGTCACCGTCGATGTCACTATCGTTCGACAATAGACGGATGGGATCGAAGGAGAAAGCCTGCCCTTCGTCAGTCACAAGGCCGAAATCGTCGTTGCGCGCAACCGGCCCGTCATTGACAGCACGAACCGTCAGCGTGACCCTAGCCTCCGTGACACCTCCTTCTGGCGTATTGGCAATATAGGTAAAGCTTGCGGTACCGTTGAAATTGGCAACGGGCGTGAAGGTGACATCGCCATTACTTGCAAGCGAAACGGTGCCATTTTGCGCGCCAAGAACCTGCGAAATACGCAACTGGTCACCATCGGCGTCATTTGCAAGCATAGCTGCCTGACGCAGAATGAGCGTGCTATCCTCGTCGACTGCAAAACCGCTGTCGTCGGCAGCGCTGGCAACCGGTCGCACCCGGACCCGGACAATATCGCTTGCAAAACCATTGCGGCCGTCGCTCACCGTATAGGTGAAACTTGTCAGTCCGCTGAAATCGACCGCAGCCGTGAACAGGATCTTGCCGTCGGCCGCGATCTCGACCGTGCCACCAATCGCTGCCTCTACACTTATGATCGACAGGCTATCGTTGTCGGCATCAAAGTCATTGGCGAGGAGCTTGGCAGGATCGATACGGATCTGCCTGCCTTGAACAACGCTTTCGAATCCGTCTGACTGGGTGGCTGGCGCTCGATTGCCCAATATGTCGATGATCGACTGACGGGTCCAGATCACGCCATCGGCAAATTCGATTTCTTCGATCTGGTCGTCTGCGTCGCTGCCCAGCAAATTGTTGATGACAAGCTCGTCACCATCATTGCCGGCAAAGCGCAGAACAATGCCATCGCCACCCCGGTAAAGCGCGGACGCGGTAACTTCGGTCGATGTGTAGCCTTCGATAACTATGCGGTCGAAACCACCGCCATTGTCTTCGATTGCATCGAGACCGTCACCCTTTGCATAGCAATACACATCATCACCAAGACCACCCGACAGATTGTCGGAGCCCTTGCCGCCTGCAAGAATGTCATTGCTCGCAAAGCCCCAGATGTTTCCATCACCGTCGTTTTTGAGCGCCGCGAGTATCTGCGCGCGCAAACTGTCTGTCGTGACCGTCGTGCCACCATCAAATTCGATGCTGTCGACGCCAACATTGTCGATTCCCAACGCATCGGAGAGAATCGCGCGGCCACCATCGGCAAAATCGATAATGAGGTCATTGCCCGAAGGCGGACTCCGCCAAAAACGTGCGACATCGCCCAAGGCATAGCCAGACAGCAACAAGCGATCATTGCTGTCATTGCCTGTATCAATAATTCGTACACCGTCATCGCCCGCGCGGAAGCTGTAGCTGTCATCGCCTTGACCGCCAACAAGCGTGTCCTTCCCCGCGCTGCCAACGAAGACATCTCCGAAAGCCGTGCCAACGACATAGTCGGCACCGCCTGTCGAAAGATCGGCGGTAAGGCGCGTCACCACATCTGCAAGGCTGAGCGTAACATTGCTATCGGTAAACTGGAAGTTATCAACGGTTGTGGCACCGCCGATCGCCAAACCACCGACGATCAATATGCTGTCGCCGGCATCGCCAAAATAGAGCGCTAAATCGCTATTGCCTTCTTCAAAGCGGCGGAACCGGACATCATTCAACGAATAGCCCGATATGATCAGGCTGTCGCTGTCGCCAGCGCCGCTGCCGCTTTCGATAATAACATCACGGCCATCGCCCCGCGCATAGCGATAGATATCATCACCGGTTCCGCCCGCCAGACGGTCGTTTCCGGTGCCACCTGCAAGTTCATCAATGCCCGCACCGCCATCCAGCTGGTCATTGCCAGACCCGCCTGCAAGGCGATCATCGCCAGCATTGCCCGTTAGTTTGTCGTTTCCGCCTGCGCCGCCAAGCACGTCGGCATTGGCGGTGCCTGCGAAATTGTTGTCTGCTTCGGTGCCCAGCGTTGCGCGACGGAACAGTTCTGCATTGCTCCACAGGGTGCCATCGGCGAATAAAGCAGATTCAATGACATTGGCGGCAGTGCTCACAACATTGGTGAGATTGAGGCGGTCCGACGTTCCCTTGATTCGGATGATAAGTCCGGTCGTGCCCCATTGTTCGACCTGAATGTCGTCGGGGGTTATCCCAACACCAAATTCAATACGGTCGATACCCGCAGTATCAGTGACCGTATCTTGGCCGTAACCGCGTCCGAAGCGATATATATCGTTACCGGCGGCGCCCGCAAGGGTGTCGCTGCCAATACCGCCATCGAGCAGATCATTGCCGACATCACCATTGAGGGTGTCTTGCCCCGCCTCACCGAACAACTGGTCGTCGCCGCCCAGCGTGTTGATGCTGTCATTGCCCCTGCCGCCATAGATCGTATCGGCCGCCGTCGTGCCATACAGCACGTCATTACCATCGGTCGGCTGCATCGAAAGAGCGAGCAGCTGGGCATGGGTCAGCGACGGACTTCCATCGACAAAGCGGATTTCCTCAATCGCATTGCCTGCAACACTCAGCGCGTTGACCAATGTAATCCGGTCCTCGGTCCCCTTGATGCGGACGCTTAAGCCGGTCGACCCCTGCTGACGGACTTCAAGATCATTGGCTGTTATGCCAGAGCCAAATTCGATACGGTCGACGCCTGCGGTATCGGTGATCGTATCCTGACCGTCACCCAAGTCAAATCGGTACACATCATTTCCGGCAGCGCCCGTCAACGCATCGTCACCCGTGCCGCCAACCAATATGTCATTGCCGACATCACCATTGAGGGTGTCTTGCCCCGCCTCACCGAACAACTGGTCGTCGCCGCCCAGCGTGTTGATGCTGTCATTGCCCCTGCCGCCATAGATCGTATCGGCCGCCGTCGTGCCATACAGCACGTCATTACCATCGGTCGGCTGCATCGAAAGAGCGAGCAGCTGGGCATGGGTCAGCGACGGACTTCCATCGACAAAGCGGATTTCCTCAATCGCATTGCCTGCAACACTCAGCGCGTTGACCAATGTAATCCGGTCCTCGGTCCCCTTGATGCGGACGCTTAAGCCGGTCGACCCCTGCTGACGGACTTCAAGATCATTGGCTGTTATGCCAGAGCCAAATTCGATACGGTCGACGCCTGCGGTATCGGTGATCGTATCCTGACCGTCACCCAAGTCAAATCGGTACACATCATTTCCGGCAGCGCCCGTCAACGCATCGTCACCCGTGCCGCCAACCAATATGTCATTGCCCGCGCTATCGGTCAGCGTGTCATCGCCACTACCGCCCCACAGCTCGTCGTCCCCCGCATCGCCAGCAATGCCGTCATCGCCGCCATCACCATAAAGCCTGTCATTCTCGGTCCCGCCGGTGATGGTGTCGGAGTTGCCGCCACCGTAAATTATGTCGTTCCCAGCTCCGCCGGAAAGCGTATCGGCACCAGAGAGCAAGGATGCCGTTTCGATCGTCCGGTGAAGCTGAACATTGTCCAGCGACGCACCGATTCCGTCGGCGGTGCCGGTTGCGCGGAAAGCCAGTTCATTGGTTCCGGCGACCGCGGTAACGAGCAGGCGCTCGTGGATCATTGCGACGCCGGTTGAATTATAGGTCGCAACAACTACACCGTTCCACAACACTTCAAACGAACCGCTGGCGCTTGAAGTGCGGTTGGCGCGATCAAACTGCAAAAGCAGCTTTTCTCCCGCTGCCATATCGTTGAACTGTTGCGAAATCCGGTGATTGCTTCCGGTTCCAGCGGCATCAAGGTCAAACCAATATCCGCCTTCGCTTGCCGCCACGCTTCCTTGGCCCGACGCAACCTGTTCCATCACCAAGCCGTTGATCTGCTGCCAGCCCGGCAGCGAGCCGCTCTGCAACCCCCATGTTGTAGTGACTGGATCTGGCCCGGATGTCTCAAAGCTTCCGTTGATGACAAGATTTCCGCTATCAATTTGATATGTGGCCGCTTGATCGCCATAAATTGTGTCGGCACCAGCTCCGCCGGAAATGACGTCGCGAAGTGCTTGACCAGTTATCACATCGTCGGTTGCAACACCGTTTTGGGTTAACGCCAAAGCGTTGTCCGGCACGATCTGCGCCAGCATATCGGCATAGGTCCAAATCGTTGGACTATCGGCAAAGCGGACTTCTTCGATCCGACGACCAGATTGCGAGACGGTATCGATCAACGTCAGTTGATCATCGGTACCTTTGATGCGGAGGATAAGGGCAGCCGCCCCCTGCCGGATAACCTCTACATCTTCAGGCGCAATTCCGCTTGCAAATTCAATCCGGTCGTAACCGCCATTATAGATGACGTAGGCACCGGTATTGCTGTAGCCGTCATAATTGTCAAAAATGCGGTCGGCACCGTCGCCCCGTGCAAACCGATAAATGTCATCGTGCTGGCCGCCCTGCAAATAGTCGTTACCGGAACCACCATCAAGGATATCGGCACCCGCATCAGCGTCGAGTACATCATTACCCGAGCCGCCGATCAGGATATCGTTCCCGCTATTGCCCGTCAGCGTGTCGTTGCCGCCGCCGCCATCCAGCGTTTCACCGCCGCCGCTACCCGACAGAACATCGTTGCCTGCCTCCCCTGACAGCGACATTGTTTGGTAGCCCGCAAAGAATTTGTCATCTCCGTCGGTCGCAACCAAAGCTAGAGAGAGCAAGTCAGCATGCGTCCAAATGGTTGGACTGTCAGCAAAGCGCACTTCTTCTATGCGCCGGCCTGATTGCGAAACTGCATCGAGCAAGGTGATCTGATCATCCGTGCCTCTGATGCGCAAAACAAGGTTCGCCGACCCTTGCTGGACAACTTCTACATCTTCAGGCGCAATTCCGCTTGCAAATTCGATCCGGTCGTTGCCGCCATTGTAGATGACATAGGCTCCGGTGTTGCTGTAGCCGTCATAATTGTCGAAAATCTGGTCGGCACCATCGCCCCGTGCAAACCGATAAATATCGTCATGCTGGCCGCCTTGAAGATAGTCACTGCCGCGTCCGCCTTCAAGGATGTCAGCACCCGCGTCGGCATCAAGCGAGTCATTGCCAGCCCCTCCGATGAGAACATCGTTACCGCTATTGCCCGTCAGTGTGTCATTCCCATCGCCACCGTCAAGCGTTTCGCCGCCGCCGCTGCCCGATAACAGGTCGTCGCCCTTGCCTCCGGACAGCGCCATTACCTGATGGCCTGCGTAGAATTTATCATCCTGATCCGTCGCAACCAGCGCCTTTGCCAAAAGATCCGCGTGAGTCCATATCGTCGCTGGATAGTCTGCAAAGCGAACCTCCTCGATCCGCCGACCCGATTGGGAAACAGCATCGAGCAGAGTCAGTTGGTCATCGGTTCCGAAGATCCGCAGTACGAGATTGGCCGCACCTTGCTCAAAGACCTCAATATCCTCAGGCGCAATTCCGCTTGCAAATTCGATCCGGTCGTTGCCGCCATTATAGATGACATAGGCTCCGGTGTTGCTGTAGCCGTCATAATTGTCGAAAATCTGGTCTGCACCATCGCCCCGCGCAAAACGGTAGACATCGTCGCCCGCCTTGCCTTCCAACCGGTCATTTCCGCGCCCGCCGGTTAGCGTATTAGCCTGCGTATTGCCTACTATGGTTTCGTCGCCGTCGGTGTAGGCAAAGGGCAAAGCAATCAGTCCAGCGTCGACTGCCGCCGTTATTTGCGCCCTTGTGATCGAACGCCCGTCGCTGAATTCGATACGCTCGGCACCCTGCCCAACGCTCGCTCCATATTGACCGCGCAGCAAAATCTCGTCGGTTGAGCCTGCAAAGCTTACGACAAGGTCATTGCTTGCGGGATGCAGCCTGGAAAAGCTGACATCTTCGAGCGTATAACCGAACAGTTTCAGAATGTCGGTGTCCGAGGTCGAATCCGATGTGTCGGCAATGACGTCATAGCCATCCTGCCGGTTGAAGCGATACTCGTCCGAGCCGCTGCCGCCAAGGAGCACATCGTCGCCTGCGCCACCGGCAAGCCTGTCTGCACCGGCAAAGCCCGAAACCACATCATTGCCATCGCTTGTCTGGCTTTCGAGTATTTTGGCGCGAAGATCGGCAATGTTCCAGCTGACGCCATCTGCAAACTGAAGAGTCTCGATGCCGCTGCCATCGACCAGCGCATTGCGGATCAGAACCTCACCCTCGCTGCCGGAAAAGCCGATGACTACCGAATTGCTGTCCGGGGATAATCTGCGAACCTGTGCCTGATCGGACCGTAATGCGTCGAATGCCAATATGTCAGCCGAAGAGGTGCTGCGATCATCGACAATATCCATACCATCACCATCGCTGATGACATAGGTATCGTTGCCGGACAGCCCGATCAGTTCATCATTGCCGCCATTGCCATTGATAATGTCGTCGCGATTGGCAAAGCCTGTCACAACATCGTCACTGGCGGTTGCCTGCTGCAAAATGAGCGCATCGCGTATCGCTTCGAGACTGAATTCATAGCCGTCGGCCAGAACCAGCTTTTCAATGCGACTGTCGGACGTAGCGGTCGACAGGCCGTTGACGACAACAAGCGCATCGTCAAAGCCGTTGAGACGGATGACAAGATTGTTGCCGTCGCGCGCAAAGTGCAGCATTTGCGGCAGGATGTTTTCGCCCAGCTCGATGCGGTCCACACCGCTGGTGTCGGTGACGGAATCGAGGCCATAGCCAATGCCAAAGCGGTAAACATCGTTGCCGTTCAGCCCTTGAAGATCGTCATTTCCTTTGCCGCCGTCGAGCAAATCATCGCTGATGTTGAAGCCGATAAGCTCATCATCTTCCGCGGTTCCGCGAAGCAAGGCTGCCAGAACATCCTCATGGCTCCAGATCGTGCCATCGACAAAATCATAAGATTCGATAAGCCGCTGCTCAAGCCCCCCGACGATCTTCAACTGACCGCCCGATGCAGCAACTGTGATCAGCAGATTCGCGCCGTCGCGGCGCACAATGATGTTATCCTTGTCGACAAGAGCGCCAAACACGATCCTGTCAGCAGCACCTGCTGCTTCCTGCGTTTCCAAAACCTCCGTAATCTGGTCAAAACCGTAGTTGACCCCGAACAGGTAAGTATCGGAATATCGCCCGCCAACCAACATATCATCGCCCTGACGCCCGTCGAGGATATTCTCGCGGTCATCAAAACCAATCAGATTGTCGTCGCCAAAAGTGCCCCCGCTAATCAGCAGTAATTCTTCGACATCGCTGATGTGCAGATAGTCGCCATTGTGGAAATAGAAGTTCTCGATGCCATAGCTTGCACCCAGAAACTGGTTGACAATGCGCAACTGGTCGGTGCGATCGACGAAGCTGATGACAAGATCATTGCCCTCTTTCGTATAGCGCGCAATCGAGGAGGTGATATCCGCCCCGAAACGCACAGTATCGGCAGCACGCCAGCGGCCATCATCGATACGATCTACAATGGTATCAACGCCATAGCCTATGTCGAAAAGATAGGTATCGCCGTCTGATGACCCATAGAGCGTGTCGTTCCCTGCGCGACCGTCTATGGTTTCGCGGTAATGCGTGCCGTAAAGAATATCATCGCCCGCCGTGCCGACCAAGTTGATATCTTCAGGATTCAAGTCTGTGTTCGGTAGGGTTACATCGGAAAAAACGAACCGTTCGATGCGGGTATTTTCGAGCCGGTCATATTGCCCTTGCAGCCGGATGGTCTCGCCCGTGTCGCGGATAACGAGCGTAAGGTCGTTGCCTGCGCGTTTGAAATCAACGTCGTTGAAAGCGACGCCCTTCAGCACCAACTCGTCGTAGCCGGCCGGGAGCAGCAGGTGGTCGCGCGCGCCTGCGCTGTCGAAAATCACGTCATGGCCTGAGCCCCGTTCAAAAATATAGCTGTCGTCGAACAGGCCGCCCTCAAGACGGTCATTGCCCGCGCCGCCATCGAGCACATCCGACCAGTCAAAGCCTATTATATGGTCATCACCACTGGTGCGTTCGGCGAGCAGCGCCTCGCGGCTCAACCGATCCATGTCCCATTGGGTGCCGTCGGCAAAGCGTATGAAATCAACATTGTCTTTCCAGACGAGGAAGAACAGATAGGTCACGTTGAACTGGTTACTCAGCGTGACCATGTCGTCACTGCCCAGCACTTTCAGCGTGATCGACTGCGATCCGCCCTCGCGCAATATTTCTATCTCATCGGCGCGAATGTCTTTCAGAACCAATATGTTCTGGCTTTCGGGCTTACCAAAGGGGATTTCGAGCGACTGGTCTTCGATGACGTCATGGCCATAGCCTTTGGCAAAAACATAGGTGTCCGCGCCGTTGAGTCCTGCGAGCAGATCATTGCCGGCACCGCCATCGATGCGGTCTTCGTCACCAAAACCAAATAGTGCGTCGGCGCCATCGGTGCGACCCTCGGCTAACACGCGACGGCGGATTTCCTTGTCGTCGAGGAAACTGCCATCGGCGAATGTTAGCCGCTCGACCAGATGCGGCTTCAGCGTCCAAAGAAACGCCTCTTTCTCGTAAAACTGGTTTTCCAGCATCAGGCTGTCGCCGGTCAGATTGCCCGCATCGTCGGTCAGCAAGATCGTCAGGTCATTGGATGCATCCACGCGCTTGAAGCGCAAATTGTCCGCGCTGATGCCGTCGCCAAAGCGCACAATATCCATATGCTCGCGGAACGGGTTGAACTCGCCCTCGACAATCCGGTCCTGCCCGTCGCCGCTGTTGAAAATGTAGAGGTCACCGTCGCCGCCGCCGCGCAAAATGTCGTTGCCCTTGCCGCCTGCGAGCACATCGAGCGCTTCCGTGCCGACCACAACGTCATTGCTGTCGAGCGGATGGCTAACGGCAAAGGCGATGTCGACATAATCCCACACCTTACCGTCGGCAAAGACGATTTCGACCATTTCGGTATTTTCGGAAAAATCGCCGCCAAATATCCCCGGTCTGCGCCCCTGAAAATGGTTCTTGATCGTCAGCACATTATCGGTGCCTATTTCGCGGATCATTAGGTCGGCGCCATCGTGCCAGGCATAGACCTGATCGGCGGTCAAATGGGCAAAGCGCAAATGATCGGAACTGCCGCGCTCCAATATCCCTTCGACATCCTCGATCACGGTATTGCCGAAATTGCGCCCGACAATATAGCTATCCGCGCCCAGTCCGCCACGCACGGTCTTCGCGCCCGCGCCGACATAGATCAGATCATCGCCGCCCGAGCCATCGACAACGCTCTGGCTGCCATCGGCGATTACCACGCGTTCGCTCTTGATCGACAGCGCGTCCGCAACCGCGATGAAATCTGCCGCGACCGGCGCATTTTCATACGCCGCGACCACCATGTGCATCAGGAAGGCCTGGCTCTTGGGACCCTTGCCGTTGCGCTTGAAGTCCGGATAGACGACCTGCAACACATCGTCCCACGCCTGCAGATAGGCAAGCGCATCGCCTGTCCCCGCCGGTGCATCCTCGAACACTCGCGTAAACAGCGGGATGAGTTCGCGGCCCGATGTCGCCTTGAAACTGTCGGTCGCCGCGTCATATTGCACGCCTTCGAAATACTTCGCGAGCGGGCCTTGTGCGGCGATCCGCACGGCGAGGCCCTTTGACACATCGACATAGTTGCGGACCAGCCCGTCGAGCGTGGCCTTGGTGTCCGACGTGCCAAAGGCATAGTCGAGCAAGCCCGCTTGGGGCCCGGTCGGCAGGCGCGAGGCAACAAACAGTTCGGGGCGGAACTGGATTCCGTAAAGGTCGAAGGCAAAGTCGAGCTGATCTGCTCCGATCAGGTCGATCCGATATTGGTCAGGCTCGGCAAACTGCACCGCCTCCAGCGCATCAAAATCGACCGCCATTGCCGCCAGATTGACGCTGCCGCTGCCAAAGCGCGCCTCGCTGTCTTGCGCGGCCAGCAAATCCTTCAGCCAGACGGCATAGCCCTGCCCGCCGCCGGTATCGACCCACACCGTATAGTCGGCCAATATCCCGTCGCGCATCTGAAACGCGATTTTCGGATAGGGTGCAGGCGTTGGCGCGGCACCTGCAAAATCCTCTGCTCGCCAGCTCTGGCCAGCGGCAACGGGAAGCGCCTTGATATCGGCAAGCGTCGCGCGGGCAATCGGCGCGCCTTGCGCATCCACAATCGCCCGGCCCGAAGCCAGCGTCCAGTAATTGCCCTGCGTATCTTTATGCTCGACCGCATGATCGTCGATCACCGCCACGCCATTGACGATGCGGGTAAGATAGACAGACTCCGCCCTGTGCTGCCTTCCAGAAGATGACGACCCTGAGCCTGTCGAAGGGAAAGCGGGCGACCAGATCTGCGTCAGCTGCCATACAGCGCCACCACTGGTCGCTTGCGCCAGCACCTGTTCAAGGGTCGGTCGTGCGATAGACGCACCTTGGGTATCGAGCACCGCCGCGCCCGACTTCAGCGTCCAATAACCACCTGCGCCATCTTCATTGTACACCGCATGGTCGAGCTTGTTTGTGCCATCTGCACTAACGAGCACCGCCGCCAGTTCCCTGCTCTGCGTTTGCGCCGCGCTCCACGCCCCCAGCAAGGGCCGCACCAGCTTTTGCAGTTCATACAGGCTGGGGGGATCGTTATCGCCTGCCGTTGCCGCCATGCTCGCCTGCACCGCCGCCAGCCTATCCGCGACACCAAAATCCTGGCTTGCCGCCACCGCAAGATCGGTCAGCCGGCCATAGCCTTTCGCATTGACGCTGCGGCTCTGCACGCCTGCCACACTTGGAGCCGCATCATAGGACGGAGCCCAAGCCGCCACCCCGCGATCACCGGTGTAGCGCGACTGCACCCGGTCGGTCTCGAAGATCAGTTCGCCGAGCGCGCCAGTGCTGCCATCGGCGCGCGTGAACACGCTCTCGGCGCGGATGATCGTGCCGTTTGCGGTCTCGACCGGGGCGTTCGGTCCCGGTGTCGCGTTCAATGCCACGATGTTGAGGTCCGCCAGCGAATAGAGCTCACCCGCATCGGTCAGCGCATCGCCATCGCGGTCGCGCCACACCTTCAGCTGCGCGAACCCGGCATCCTCCGCATTGACCACCCCATCGCCATTGCTGTCCCACGTCGCCAGCTCGGCAAAGCCCGACTGGCCGGGGGCGCCGAACATCTCCGACACATCGTCGATCGTCCCCGACCCATCGGCATCGTGCACCAGAAAGCCGTCCTCGCCCGACAGCCAGCCCGTGCGCTCCGCAAAGCCATCGCCGTCCTGATCGAAATAAGCCGCCCCCAGCCCTTTACTCACCAACCCGTCGCCGTTCAGGTCGAGGACAAGCGGGTCGTCGCTTGGTTGCCATGTGATGTTCTTGGCAAAGCGTTTGATCGCGGCGCCTTGCGCGCCCAGCAGTTTGAACAGGCTTTTGAACAGCGATATCTCGTCGCCGCCGCCCTTGACGATGAACTCGATCCCCAGATCGCCCGGATCCCAGTTCTCGACCACCATCGCAACCTCAAGGATCGCGTCTTCGCCCATCGCCGGGTTCAGCTGCTCGCCAAAGCTCGCCTCGACCAGCAACTGGCCACTCTCGGTCACGCCATAGGTCACCCAGGGCAGCAGAAAATCGCGCGCCACCGCGCGTTCGAGCCCCACCCCGTAATAAAGCGCGTTCGACCCGCCCACCATCGGCAGCCCGAACAGCTGCAGCCGGTCATTCTTGCCCGCATCCATGATGAAGCTGCCCGCACTCCACCAGAAGGTGTCATCGGTGCCAGAGCCGGTGTTGGAAGCCCCGCGCCCGTCCAGCCCGTCACCCCACAGCTGCCCCTTGTAGCTCGAGTTGTACAGAAAGTCGCTGCCAGCCCCACCGACCGTGATCGCACCCGTCCCGCCAAGCGCAAACACCCAGTCATTGCCTTCGCCGCCGTCGAGGAGGAGACGCATGTCCTGTTCGGCTAGCGCGCTTTCAGGGTCGTAAGGATCAAGCGGGTCGCCTGCCTTGATATAGTCGGGCTTCCACCCGATCAGCGTATCGTGCCCGGCCTCGCCATAGACCTCGCCCGAACCGCGATGGATCAGCCAGTTGTTCTGCGCATCGCCCAGCAGCAAGGCCTGATCGTCACCGATCAACAGGCCATTGCTTTCGTCGGTGAGCACAACGCTTTCGCCCCCTGCAAACTGGACGCTGTCCATCACCAACGCATCAAGCGCGCGCACCGCATCGTCGAAAAAGCGGCCAACGGCCCGCGTCGCGGTCTCGATTGCCGAGCTTATCTTTGCCTCAAACGCCTTGAACCAGTCCGACGCTTCCTTGATATAAGGATAGAATGTTCCGGGTGCCTCTCCTTCGGCAGGCCGGTAAATCTCTTCCAGATTCTGGAAAATGGTCGAAAGCGACGAATAGACCGCAACCGCGCCCAGCGACACGAACACCACCGGACCCAGCGGCGTCAGGCTCGCTGCATAAAGCGCGCCGCCCACAATCGGCGCTGCAATCAGCGCAGACTTCGCTTCTTCCTTCGCCCATTCTATGAAATCCGGGCTGGTAAAGCCGCCGCGCTTCTCCGCCTCGGTCCACAAGCTCAGCGTTGCAACCAATGCGCCGCCAACACCGAGCGCGAGGCGTTTCGCGTTTATGCCACCAAGCCCGTTCTTGTAGGCATCGAACTTGTCAAGAAGGCGCTGTGTCGCGTTCCTGACATCATCCGGCATGGCGTCGAGTGATCGGCGCGCAATCTGCGCATCCGCACTTTGCGCGGCGATCATCCGGTCGACATCGATGTCGGACTTGAAGGTGCGGACATAACGACGTTCGAGGTCGGTATAGCTCTTGGCTCTACCCAAACCTTCACCATGCGCTTCCAGTTCGATGATGCGAAGTCTGGCTTCTTCGCGCAGTGCAGCGGTCGCGCTCGATTGCAGCTCTAGTTCGAAACGGTTGGCATCGAACTGGCCATTGATCACGCTGCGAGCATAGATATGGTCGCGTACCAGCACATCAGCGCGAACCGCAGGCGGCATCCGCTCAATGCCTTCGGGGAAATAGATGCGGCTGTAATCGGGAATCGCGGTCAGCAGACGGTCGCGAACGGCAAGGTCGAAATTTGCGCTGCTGGCGTCAAAATCCAAGCCGTCGGGAACATTCTCTGCTATCCGCGCCCACAGCGTCGTGCCTTTGACATGACCGTAATTTTGCGAGGCCGCTACATCAGGGCTTTCAAGATAGCCGTCAACGCCAAGCCCACCAAAGGCGCGTGTGCCGGAACGGGCATCGGCTTCATTATACACCAGCGCCTTGGTGTCGCCAAAACCGGCCCGGTCCAGCACATCCTGATGCAGGTTCGACAGTTCAAGATAGCGCTCATAAATATAGATTTCGCGCGCGAGTGTGCGTTTGGCGTTTGCGAGGCCTATGGGATCGTCGGCGAAGGCAGTTTCGGCGGCAATCAATTTTTCGCGAATTTGATTTAGGAACTTGGGTCCACCTAAATTGGAAGTGCTGAACTGGAGCCGGTCAAACGATCCGCGCTGCTGTCCGCTGTGCACGGAAACCCCCAGCGCATAGCCGCCGCGTCCGGTCTCCGGCGCAAGGCTGCCATTGGCGATAGCATTACGGCCTATGCCGAAGCCGAGATCATCAAGGAAACCGAGATTATCGAGCCAAAACTTCTCGCCAATCAGGTGCGCGCCCTGCAAACCGCTCAGCCGTCCAACGCGCGGGCCGATCAGGTCAAGCAGCGTCGTTGGTCGCAACAGTTCTTCAAAAGCTACCATATTATATGCCCCCCGAGCGCAATTAGACGCTTGCGTATTTCATTGATTCCAAGCCTGAAATGCCTGCTTCCGAAAACGCCATCATTAGCTCTTCGCTAACCAACACACCCGCAGCCAGGAATTTGTCACGCCAAATGTGACGGGCATCGATTTGAGCCTTGTTGAACACCAATTGGCGTGATTCGTCGCCTTCTGACAGCCATAGACCTCGCTCGTTTGACTTATCGCCTGTCCAGACGAAGGTAGTTTTTTTCTCATCCACACTATCAATGCGGTTACACACAACCAGCCAATAATAGCGGGCAAATGGAGCATCCGCCTTGGGCCGATACACATCGACCGGCAATAACTGGTGTACGCCGGGTTCAAATCTCTCGATGATCTCGCGAACACGCTCCGAAACAACCAACGTACCGCGTGACACGATAAAATCTGTCGGGTCATAGCGCTTGCTTTCCCAACATAATTTGGTCGGAACGGTTGCGGGATCAACGGGATAGCCGCTTGTCAGGGCGCGTTTCCGGTTCAGCGACACAGTGTCGATCTCCTCCGGATTCAGAAACGCGACGTCTCGGTCGGCATCTTCGTTTGCGTCAGGGAAGCTGGTTCCGATGTTGATCGGGTAGGGATATCTAACACCAATACTGTAAACCATCACGCAACCCCTCGCAGAATCATCCCGTTATCATTCGCCGCTTCAAGCATATCCGCACGGCACCTTCCACTCGCTCCCGAATAATTTACATTAATACTTGTGCTATTACTTGATCTGGCACCAGCCTGCGCGCCCAGCAGTTTGAACAGGCTTTTGAACAGCGATATCTCGTCGCCGCCGCCCTTGACGATGAACTCGATCCCCAGATCGCCCGGATCCCAGTTCTCGACCACCATCGCAACCTCAAGGATCGCGTCTTCGCCCATCGCCGGGTTCAGCTGCTCGCCAAAGCTCGCCTCGACCAGCAACTGGCCACTCTCGGTCACGCCATAGGTCACCCAGGGCAGCAGAAAATCGCGCGCCACCGCGCGTTCGAGCCCCACCCCGTAATAAAGCGCGTTCGACCCGCCCACCATCGGCAGCCCGAACAGCTGCAGCCGGTCATTCTTGCCCGCATCCATGATGAAGCTGCCCGCACTCCACCAGAAGGTGTCATCGGTGCCAGAGCCGGTGTTGGAAGCCCCGCGCCCGTCCAGCCCGTCACCCCACAGCTGCCCCTTGTAGCTCGAGTTGTACAGAAAGTCGCTGCCAGCCCCACCGACCGTGATCGCACCCGTCCCGCCAAGCGCAAACACCCAGTCGTTGCCGGTGCCGCCGTCGAGGAGCATCCGGCGTTCTTCGCTTGCTACACCTGCGTTGGGGTCGATATCCGGAACATCGGGCGTTTCGCCATTTGCGATTGCGGCGTCATAGGCCGCCCAAATCGCGGCTGCTTGCGCGCGCGCTTCTTCATTGAACACAGCGCCTTCGGCGAGATAGCGCGCATCGAAGCCCAGCAGCAGATCATCACCCGCATTACCGCGTCGCTGTTCAAACCCACGCGCCATCATCCAGTCATTGCCGGTGCCTCCATTTACGGAGGTGGTATCAATGCCCAACCCCTTGGCGACCGCCTCGGCAAATTTGCGCGAAACATCTTCATCGTCTGATAATGCGGCATCGATAAGCTGGTTAAGCTGGTCAAGACCGGGCTGAACTACTTCCTTGTAGTTCGTATAGAGGAAATCGCCAAAATCGGCACCATATTCACCAACGCCATAGCCAAGCACGATGCCACCTATCAGCGCACCCAAAGGGCCGCCTGCAGCAAGGCCAATAGCCATACCGAGCGCGCCACCAGCAACACCGCCCGAGGTCTCGAAAATGTAACGAATCCAGACGCGATCCGCGTCTTCATTCTTCCCCTGCGACCGGAGGTCAGCGGCATGCGCCGCCGTCACGCCGAAGCTCAGAACATCGCCCAATATGCCAAATTGACGCAGGATTTCAAAACCAACGCCGAAAATGATTGAGGTGTTGATGCCATTAAGTGCAGCAGCCGACGCCCATCCGGGTTTGATCGACGCATCGGCAAAGAATTTGGAGATCGCCGCATTGTCTGGTAATACGCGATGCGCGTCTGTGATGTTACTGAGCCGAGGACTCGTCCGGAGCGCTTCAACAATCTCAATCGCTCGCGCTTCTGATATACGTTTGTCGCCAATGGCTGCCAGAACAAAGCCGGTTGTGGAATTTGGAAGCGTGACGCGGCTCGGAACCTTGTAATTGGCCGCGTTGCGTCCGTCAAAATCCTTCAAATTATCGGTGACCAACTCAAAGTTCTGACTTTGATCGCTGAGTTCTTCTATATATTTTGCGATGGAGGCGTCGCCAACATCATTGCCGTATTTGGCAAGATCAGCAGGGGTCAGGTTAGTTGGGACATCGTCAACATACTGGGCATTGTCGGCAAGCCATGTGAGTATCCGAGTTCGGAGCTGAGAATTGGGATTATTCTCAATCTCGTCTCGCACCTGATCAGTTATGATTACGCGACGACCTCCGGCGATGAGGAGATCAAGTGCGCCAGCACTATCGAGCGTATATGCGCCAGCAGCGTCCAATATGTTGATGATGTTCATTATGCGCCCCTCTGCACGGAGTCTTTGCCCTGCAAATCATCGATATATTCTGATGGATGCAAGATGCTGCGTGCCAATGCCACTTCGTCACCGTCAAAGTCCGGCTTTGCCCATTCGCGAATTATTGCGCCTACAGCCCCAAATGCACCGGGATAGTAGCCCTCAAACCCATATTTATAGCGAAACCACCCATGAAATGATGACATTAAATGCGCCATTCGATTATTATTATAATCCCAGTCTTCTAAGCGAATAAGTGCTTCCTCCTGAGCCAGCTCCCAAATTTCCGGTTGCTCCTTAGCCATATGCGCACAGCGCAACACATCACTCAATTTTGGCTTGGGCCAATCGCGACTAATGATGCGGGGCATCGCGTCACCTTCTCGCTCCTTTCGGGCCGCGAGCATTTCATAATATTCACGCTCCCACCAACGCGATTTAGAACTATCGTCTTTCACGCCAAAATCCCTCCATCACCTGCCATCACAGCAGAATGCCGCTGCGCGTCATGCGCATCCTAAATTGTCGAACCACCCCGCCCGCTTTGTGACTGACGGGCGACGCCATTGTCAAGCGGCCAACTTCTTTTGAACATTGGAATATTTAACCATCACCGGCATTGACGAACGCCACCTTCCACCCGCTCCCCAAACTCGCTTATGATTATCATTAGCTGCGCTGACACGCTTTCCAGCCATCGTCACGATGACCCTCACCTTGATGTCAACTTTGTCAACTTTGACCGCCACCGCAAGGTCGGTCAGCCGGCCATAGCCTTTCGCATTGACGCTGCGGCTCTGCACGCCCGCCACACTTGGAGCCGCATCATAGCTGGGAGCCCAGCTCGCTACCCCGCGATCCCCGGTGTAGCGCGACTGCACCCGGTCGGTCTCGAATATCAGCTCGCCCAGCGCCCCCGTGCTGCCATCGCTGCGCGTGAACACCGTCTCTGCGCGGATGATCGTGCCGTTTGCGGTCTCGACCGGCGCGTTCGGCCCCGGTGTCGCGTTCAATGCCACGATGTTGAGGTCCGCCAGCGAATACAGCTCACCCGCAGGTTGCAGAACGAACGACTACAGAACATCCTCATTGGATGGATTGCCCGGCAGACTGCGCCACCTTCATCCGCTCCAACACCTCCGGATCAACCGACCGAGCTACAATGGGGTGGATATTGACTGGCTGGTCCTGCGCAATCTGGCTGAAATTTGCGAGTACGGCAGTCGCCAATTTGCGGTTTGGCGCGATCACATCCAGCAGCCACAATCTGTCGCCCGAAACCCAATCCTCGCTGGACAATCGCACCGGAAATACGCCACCTTTGACCTGCTCGCGAATTTTCGCATCTATGGCCTCATTGACGCTTGCCCAGATCGCGATCCCAGCCAGGCTTTCGCCGACGTTGCTCTCTGCCTCTCCCGCCTCCTTGGGCCTTGCTGTTGCAATGGCCAATCGATCACGCAGCAGAGGTTCCAGCACCAAGTGGGTCAGATCGCCAATTGTCTGGTTACGGTAACGGGGCAGATTGACCATCGCCAGCACAACTTGACCTACGCTGGACTGTATCCGCGTGCGAAGCGCGGAGAGTTTGTCGTGCATTTCAGCGGGTATTTGCGGCGAGCCTGAGTCAGCAGAGGTCTTGTCGATAACAACATCGGCACCAATTGCGGCTACTTGGTTTTTGTTCACCTTGCTCAATTCTACCTCCTTCGATACGGTATTTTAACTGTGGAAATGGCCTAACGCTCCCTTCCCGCTTCATCCATAATCTGCGCAATCGGCGATAGCAGAAAGTCAATAATCCGCCGCTCTCCGGTTTTGATCTCTGCCTGCACGGCAAGGCCGGGGCCGATGGCCTGATCGCGATGGCGCACGCGGATTGTAGACTGCAACAAGCGAATGCGGGTCGCGTAAACAAGACCTTGCTGGATGGGTCTGCCATTGGCGTCCCTCGCCATTTGCTGTCCCGGCTGGTTCATGTCGATGGCGTCACGGCTGATGCTTTCGACCACACCGGGGATGATACCATAATCGGTGAAGTTAAACGCCTCTAGCTTGATCCGCACCGGCTGGCCTTCACGGATGAAACCGATATCCTTGTTCAATATGTTCGCCTCCACGACAGGCGTTGCGCTATCAGGGACGATGATCATCAACGCCTGCGCAGGCTGTACAACACCACCCACGGTTGAAATCGCCAACTGCTGGACCGTCCCCGCGACCGGAGCTCGCAACTCGTAAAATTCCTTGCGACGAGCAGATTTGGTTACTTCCTGTCGAGACAGACCGGATTTTTCTTGTGCCTCAGACAGTTCAGCAACAGCAGACTTTCCAAAACTACCGCGAAGCTGTGCAAGTTGCGCGTCGATATTGCCGATCGCTGCGCGTGCTTCCGCTGCGTTGGCACGCTGTACCTCGATATTCTGGACATGCTCGACCTTGAGTTGTTCATATTCGAGTAGCCGGATCTTCGAGAAGTAACCTTTTTCAGCCAATTCCTTGCGTGCTTCCAGCTGCTTTTCTACGAGCGGCAGCGTCTGGTTCAATTTGGCTATCTCTGCCTCTGCACCCATTAGCCGCGCCTGCTGCTGTGCACGCTGCTGCTGCAAGCTGGCCTTTTGTCCTTCATATTCGGCGATGGCGGTGCGGATAAACTGGTCTTGCGTTTGCGCAATATCCGCAGGCGTTCCAGCAGGTGCTACAAAGCGCGCAGGACGGCCTTGCAGATGCGCCAGCAACGCGGCATTGCGCGCGGCAATCACTTCGGCAGTTAGCAAACCCTGACTGGCCTGCGTCGCTTCCGCGCCCGCCAGCGTCGGATCAAGTTCGATCAGCAACTGCCCCGCGATCACCCGCTGTCCGTTCTTCACATGGATCGCGTGAACATAGCCGAGCTCGATCGGTTGGATGATCTTCACATTGCCGCTGGGGATCACCTTGCCGCTTGCCGTCGCGACCACATCAACCTTGCCGATAAACGACCAGAGAAGGGCAATCGCAAAAAGCGCACACAGTCCGAGCATCAGCCAGCGCAGGCCAGGACTTGGCGGCTTTTCCATGATCTCAAGCGCAGCGGGCAAGAACTCATGGTCTGACCTTGGCTTGGCCTTGCCTTCAACTTCATCCTGATCGCGCCAGCTTTGCTTCAAGATAGCCCAATGGCGCGCGGCACCGGGGAAGCGGTCGGAGAAGCTCATGCCCGGCGTCTCACTTCTGCGTCCCCATCTGTTTGGCATGGAGCTGCGCATAGCGACCACCGGCTTTCAGCAGGTCGTCATGCGTTCCCATCTCGGTGACTTCGCCCCCCTCGACGGTAATGATCCGGTCGCACTGCCGCACCGCCGACAGCCTATGCGCAATAATGATAACCGTCCGCCCTTTTGCGATGCCGCTGAGGTTTTTCTGAATGATCTCTTCGCTCTCGGCATCGAGCGCACTGGTTGCTTCATCGAGGATCAGGATGCGCGGATCGTTGATCAGAGCGCGCGCGATGGCGATACGCTGCCGCTGTCCGCCGGACAAATTGCCCCCGCGCTCGTCAATGACGGTATCATAACCGTGGTTTAGGCCAAGGATGAACTCATGCGCACCGGCCAGTTGCGCCGCCGCCATCACGGCTTCCATTGGTCGCGTTGGATCGCCCAATGCGATATTTTCGCGCACCGTGCGGTTGAACAGGATATTTTCCTGCAGCACGACACCAACTTGCCGTCGTAACCAAGGCGGATCGACCAGGGCCAGATCGACGCCATCGACCAATACCCTGCCCTGCTCAGGGACATAAAGCCGCTGGACAAGCTTGGTCAGTGTTGATTTTCCAGAACCGGATGGTCCGACAATGCCAAGCATTTCACCGCTGCGCACCGCAAGGCTGACTCCGCGCAGCGCCTCCGGCGCGTCAGGGCGATAGCGGAAGCGCACCTTGTCAAACTCGATTTGCCCGGCAATCGGCGGCAGGCTGGCACGGTTGGGATTATATTCGGGCTCTGCAGGCGTGTTCAAGACATCGCCCAGTCGTTCGACCGAAATCCGCACCTGTTGAAAATCCTGCCACAGTTGCGACAGGCGCAGGATCGGCGCTGCCACGCGGCCAGCGAGCATGTTGAACGCGACCAATGAGCCAACCGACAGATCGCCTGCAATCACCAATTTTGCGCCAAAATAGAGAATGGCACCGGTCGTAAGCTTCGATACCAGTTGAATCAAATGGCTGCCTGTATTGGCGAGTT